>ERZ802822.193-NODE-193-length-47005-cov-15.328695_pt1 | contig 47005 bp, 46 predicted proteins | sample MGYA00345649_ERZ802822 | MGnify/ENA primary metagenome ERZ802822 (study PRJEB30503, sample SAMEA104212359) | marine metagenome | biome: Westerlies Biome; feature: [SRF] surface water layer (ENVO:00010504) within the epipelagic zone...; material: water...
CCTCAAGGCTTTCGCCTTCAGCGCTTCGGCTTGCGCACTCGCCTCTCGGCTCCTGCGCAAGACAAAACCATAACACCCCTCGCTGCCCCGACGCAATAACAAGCTTCAGGGCAGCAGCAGCGCCTCTCCCCAGGGCAGCAGCTGGGCCAGCTGAGACCAGGAACCGGCTGCCAGCATCGGGAAACTGGCCTGCGCCAGACCCTGACCAGGGACAAGCTGTCCGGGGTCTGCGTCCAGCCAGCGGATCGGGCAGCCCAGCTCCTCAAGCACCAGCCAGGCAGCAGCGAGATCCCAGATCTTTGGAGTGGCCTCCAGTGCCGCAACGGTCTGCCCCATGCCGACACTGAGAAGGTTGAGGCTGGCGACCCCAAGCAGACGCAGCTTTCCCGGGAACGGCTTCTGCGGGCAGCGCTGGAGCACCCGGATCGAACGGCTGCAGAGGGAGACACAGGCACTGGTGACCGTGGTGCGGGTCAGGGCCGTGAGCGGCTCACCGTTCCGCCAGACACCGCGGCCTCGGATCGCAACGATGCGCTGGCCCATCGCTGGAATGTCCAGGAAGGCCTCGACGGGACGTCCTGCAGCGAAGCGGGCGACGGAAATCGCCCAGTAGGGGATTCCAGCCGCGAAATTGGTGGTTCCATCCAAGGGATCGACGACCCAGTAAGCCGGCGAATCAGGCACCACCTGAGAGCCTTCCTCACTGAGGACCCCCTCACCGGGAGTGATCCTGTTCAAGCCATCCACCAGGGCTGCATCGCTCCAGCGATCGCAGGCGGTGATCAACGTGCCGTCAGGCTTCACATCCGAACCGATGTGACCGAAGTCCTGTCGTTGCCGCTCGGCAACACGATCCAGCAACTGATGGATGCTGCTGAGCTGATCCGCCCGGAGCAGCGTGCTCACCAGAGGGCCCGCACCGGGGAGGCCTCAAGATCAGCGTTGCCAGACCCTGCAGCCGTGGAAGCCAGAGCCGGACAGGCGGCCTTCAGCGGTGTCGGTTCGATCGGGATGACCAGGCGACCGGAATCGGGCTTCGAGGAAGAAAGGTTGGACTCAGGGCAGGCGATCAGAGCATCCAGTCCGGTTCGACGCCGCAGCTCGGCGAGGCTGGTGTTGTACTCCCGGATGGCCTGGGCATAACGGATCTCAGCGTTGGTGAGATCCCTCTGGTTGTCCACCACTTCACGCTGGGTGCTCACACCGGCCTGCACCCTGAGCTGCGACAGACGCAGCGATTCACGTGATGACAGCACTTCGCTGGAGGTGGTCTGGATGTTCTGAATCGCCGTTCTCAGACCGATGAAGCTGTCCTCCACCTCCAGGCGGATCTGATCGCGGGTCGCCGCCAGATTGAAAGCGCTTTCCTCGGCCGCCTGCTTGAAGCGACGGTATTCGGCACGGGCACGTCCACCGTCATAAAGGCGCCAGGTCGCCGTGAGTGCGGAGCTGTTCTGGACACCCCAGGTGTAATCGTCCATGTCGATGGACCCGAGCGAGTCCAGACCGGTCTGGCCTTGATTTCGGAAACTGGTAGTGGTGTTCACGAAGCTGAGCACCGGCTGGACGGCCGCCAGCGAGGCATTCGCCTGACTGTTATTGATTGAGATGTCCAGGATCAGGCGATCCAGCTCTTCGCGGAAGTTGTAGGCGGCCACGATGCTTTCCTGAAGCGTGGGCTCCCAGAGCCCGAGAGGTCGGGCCGGCGTCGCCGCGGTGGGGGTGATGTCCTGAGGGAGATCGAGTAGCGCCGCCAGGTTGCGACGGGTGAAGTCCTGGGTTCCGAGGCGATCGGTGAGGAGATTGCGATCACGGGCCAGCTGCGTCTCCGCTTCGAGCACCTCAAGCTTCGTGTTGACCCCGGCGTTGTAACGGGCCCTGGCATCGCGGAGGCTGACCAGCGAAGCGCGCACCGAATCCTGTCCGATACGGACGCCTTCGTCGGATTCCTGAAGTCGGAAATAGGCCGTGGCTGCATCCAGGCGGAGATCACGCAAAGCGATCAGATAGCTGTCTCTTGCCTGCTCGTAGCGATCGCGGGCAGCGGCGATGTCCGGTACCCGGGAGGGATTGATGATGTCCCAGCGAACCCGCAGGTTCACGTCAGCGCGCCATTCGCGCCCGTAGCGCTGGGGTTCGCCGCGACGCTCCCGTGCCGGACGGATCACCTCTCCGGTGAGCGGATTGGTCACCTCGGGAATGGTGGTCGACGGAACGAAGTCGGGGTTCCGGTAGGTGTAGGACTTGAAGTACTCCGGCAGGCCGTTGGCGGAGAAATCAATGGTGGGATACCAGGAGGCAATCGTCGCCCGAAGGGCCGACTTGGCCTGGTCCACCTGACTGGCGGCCGCCTTCAGCCTGGGGCTGTTGACTTCAGCAAGCTCGAGGGCATTTTCAAGGGTGATCGGGCGCAGCTCATGGATGCTGACCTGATCGGTCTGATCGGGAAGCGCCAGGCTGGGAGGCGCTTGCAGGGGTTGCAGATCCGCCGGCAGGGACGTGGCAGCCGGCTGGATCTCCGATGGATCAGCCTTCGGTCGTGCTCCCTTCAGCGTGATCGCATCCGGAAGCGTTGATTGATCGACGAGATAACCGGCGGATGTCTCTTCACTCGCCTTGTCCTGACCGAAGGCAGGAAGTGCAACTGTGACCAGCATGCCCGCAATGAGAACACGACCTGCGGAAATCCGATGCACAGCGGTCAATACTCTCGCCGGAGCTTAGGAAGATTCGCCTGAGGGGCCGAGAACGGAGGCCACGATGTCAGCCGCCCCCTCCACAACGCGCACCGGAACAGGCAGGGCTGCACGCAGGGTGTCCAGATCCATGTCGTCGAGGAAGACCGGCTGCCCCTGACGCAGCATCACGGACGGCAACAGCAACTCCTCACCCAGGTCACGCCCCTGCAGACCGTCGATCAGATCCCGGCCGGTCAGCAATCCCGTCACCACCTGATCCTGACCCCAGTACGGACTGGGTAATCCGTGCAGCAGCAGGCTGACACCGTCGACTCCGTTCAGTCGATCGGTCACAGGCTTGAGCGCCTGCTCGACGATGCGGCCCACCACCCAGCTGCAGCGACGGGGATGCGGCACCCTCTCGGGCAGATCGGTCGTGGCCTGATCCAGGGCCTCCAGAAAGGCGCGGATGCTGCCGACTCCATTCTCCTGCTGGGGGAGGTCCTCGTAGTCATCCCGGGGCGGAAGCGGCAGCCCGGCGATCAGGTACCACTCATCGGACAACCAGGTGAAACGGGTCCCCAGCTCTGTCCTGTACTGACCCTGCCGAGCTTCCACCCGAGCGATCACATCCCTCGCACAGGCGGGGTCCACCGGCACCAGGCCGTCATCGGCAGGACGGAAACGGGTGAGACCGACCGGCACGACCGCTGCGGAGAGCACGGCAGGCCACTCACCGCCAGCGAAACGGGACAGATCGCTCAGGGTGCGGTCCAGAGCCGCTCCATCATTCAGGCCAGGACAGACCACCACCTGGGCGTGAATCTGCAGATCCCGCTCGGCGAACCAGGCCAGCTGATCCAGCAGCAGACCCGCCCGAGGATTGTCCAGAAGACGGGCCCGCAGTTCCGGTTCCGTGGCGTGCACAGACACATAGAGCGGCGAGAGACGCTGCGCTTCGATCCGCTGCCAGTCCGCCTCGGTGAGATTGGTCAGGGTGAGGTAGGAGCCATAGAGAAAACTGAGCCTGAAATCGTCGTCCTTTAAATAGAGAGAGCCGCGCCGCCCCGGTGGTTGCTGATCGATGAAGCAGAACGGACATCCGTTGTTGCACTGACGCAACCCATCGAAGAGGGCTTCGGTGAATCCAAGCCCGAGGCCGTCGTCGGCATCCTTCTCCAACTCCACCCGGTGCAGCTCACCCGCGGCGTCACGCACCTCGAGATGAAGCTCCTCCTCGACGCAGAGGTAGCGGTAATCAATCAGATCTCTCGGCCGCACACCGTTGATGCTGAGCAGCTGATCACCGGGTTCGAAGCCGAGCTCCTCCCCAATCGAGCCGGGCTCGACGGAATCCACCACCGCCGGCTGGGGCTGGCGGGAGACGGAATCCGGATCAAGGGCCGAGACCGCGATCCCGGCGGAGGGCTCATTCCACAAGGAGCTGGGAGCGTTTCCTTCAGTGTGCGCCGTAAATGGACCACCAGACCAGCAGCACAACGCCGAACACAAGCCGGTAAGCCACGAAGATCCAGGTGCTGTGTCGCTGGAGAAACTTCAGCAGCCAGTCAATCGCCAGCCAGGACACGATCGTGGCGGAGACGATGCCGAGCAGCAGCGGCAGAGGGCCGGCCTCTCCCGTCGCGGCGAAGGCATCCTTGAGCTCCACAAGACCGGCGATCGTGATCGCCGGAACCCCCAGCAGAAACGAGAAGCGGGCGGCATCGGAACGTTGCCAGCCATCGAAGAGCGAGGCGGTGAGAGTGCTGCCGGAACGGGACACCCCGGGAATCAGGGCCAGCACCTGTGCCAGACCCACCACCAGTCCATCGCGACCGGAGACCTCACCCAGCTGTTTGCGGCGTGGACCGATCCGTTCAGCCAGGGCCAGGAGCAGTGCCATGACAATGGAGACGACCGCGATCGAAGGAACACTGCGCAGCGGTGAGTTCTCGTAGCCCTCATCCCAGAACAGCTTGATCGCCAGACCCACCGCAAGGATCGGGATCGTGCCCAGTGCCATCGCGATCCCCAGCCGAGCTTCCGGCTCCCGCCACTGACCATGCCGGACGGCCCTGGCGATCCCCTTCAGGACGCCGGCGAGATCCTCCCGGAAATAGGCGATCACCGCCACGATGCTGCCCAGCTGGATCGCGGCGGTGACCGACACGCCCGGATCGCCCCAGCCCAGCATCACCGGCACCACCTTGAGGTGAGCCGTGCTGCTGATGGGCAGAAATTCCGTGAGGCCTTGAACGATTCCAAGCACCAGATCGCGCCAGCAGGCCTCGAGCAACCCCAAAGGAGCAGCCGGATCGGTCATGACGGCATCGCAGACGGGGTGACGTTATGTCCGACGCAGGCTCTGAAGATGTCTTCTAAGGTTTCGTGACTTTCTTCACAGACAACGGGGACGGATCTTGATCGGAGGCACCTGGCAGAACACAGCCTCCGACAGAACCGCCGTCGTTCCTGCGACGCAGCGGATCGCGGCCTTGATGGTGGTGCTGCCTGTGTTTCTGCAGGCCCCCTGGGTGCGTCTGCATCCCTTCTCAGCCGTGCTGTTCACCGTCGTGCTGCTGGCCATCGGCATCCCGCTGCAGCACGGTCGGCAGGGCCGAAGTGCCGACATCGGTGCCCTGCTGGTGGGCTTCAGCGGCAGCTGGCTTGCGGGCTGCCTCTTCTGGGGCTGGCTCCGCTCCCATCCCGTTCTTCATCTGCCCATCGAGGCCTTCGCCCTGCCCCTGGCCATCACCGGGCTGAACAGCCGCTGGCATCTCGCATCCGGCTTCTACCTCGCCTCCCTGCTCGGCACCGCCTGCACGGACCTGACCATGGCGATCACCGGCGTCATGCCCTTCTGGCCAGCTGTTGTCTCAGCTCCCCTTGATCTGGCACCAGCCCTTCTTCACGAAGCCGGCATGCAGCTGATGCATCCGCTGCCCTTGACCGTTCTCTCGCTGGCGGCGATCACGGTGCTCCTGCTCGGCCGCTGGATGCATCGGAAATCCCAGAGCACGGTGCCGGCCTCGGAAACCTGGTCCATGGCTGCCGCTGTGCTCACCACAACCCTCTGGGTGGACGGACTGTTCCTGCTCGCCGCTGTGCTTCAACCGGGCATGAGCGGATTGATCGAGTGAAACGAACTGCAAAAGCTGCCGGGAGCAAACGGATCGGCAAGGAATCCGACTTGTAGTCTTCCCGGACCGGCTCTGCCGGACGAACCGTTCCGAATTTCTCCGGAGTGTTGTGATGAAGCGGCTGCTGAGCTGGCTGACTGGCCTTGTGGTGATGGCAGGCCTGATGGCCGGATTAATCCTCCCGGCGAGCGTCCATGCCGAAGACGACCTGCTCGAGAAGTATTCGGGCAGCGAGATCCGCAACGTGGCGGACGACAAGATCGCTGAGCGCGAGGGGAAGGTGGACCTCAACAACTCCTCCGTGCGTCGCTTTCAGCAGTTCCCCGGCATGTACCCGACCATGGCCGGCAAGATCGTGCTGGGCGGCCCCTACAGCGATGTTGATGAAGTGCTCAATCTGGATCTGAGCGAGCGGCAGCGGGAGCTGTTCGCCAAGTACCGCGACAACTTCACGGTGACTCCTCCGTCGATCGCTCTGAACGAGGGTGATGATCGGATCAACGACGGTCAGTACCGCTGATCTCCCTGACGGGCGAGACTTTCCCCCAGGACACCGTCGGCTGACCCGGCGGTTTTTTTTGCCTGTCCGATGGTGAATCCCCGACGCGTCGATCCCATCTCACCCGGACCCTGGGATGTCGTGGTGATCGGGGCCGGCGCGGCCGGTCTGATGAGCTGCCTGGAACTGCCGCAGGGCCTATCGGTGCTGCTGCTCAACCGCAACACCGGACGACGCTCCTCAAGCCGATGGGCTCAGGGGGGCATCGCGGCGGTGACCCGGCCGGAGGACAGTGCTCTCTGTCATGGCGAAGACACGCTGCGGGCGGGAGCAGGGCTCTGCGACGGTGATGCCGTGCGGCTGCTGGTGGATCAGGCACCGGGGTGCGTCGAGCGGCTGCAGCAGCTCGGCATGGCCTTCGACCGAGCTGGTGGTGCACTGGCCACCACCCTGGAGGCGGCCCACAGCCATCGCCGGGTGCTGCATGTGCAGGACCGCACAGGGCGTGCCCTGGTGGATGTGCTGCGCGAGCGGGTTGAGCAGCGCCAGGGGTTGGAGCATCGCCGCGGCGTTCGGGTCACCCAGCTGCTGGTGGAGAACGGTCGCTGCTGCGGCATCCAGGTGCTGGACGGTCATCAGCTGCACTGGATCCGCTGCCGCGCCGTGGTGCTTGCCAGCGGGGGCGGTGGTCACCTGTTCGCCAACACCACCAACCCGGCCCAGGCCTGCGGCGAAGGCATCGCCCTGGCCTGGCAGGCAGGGGCGGCTGTGGAGGATCTCGAGTTCGTGCAGTTCCACCCCACCGCTCTGCGCCTGGACGATGCCCCCTGCTTCCTGATCTCGGAAGCGGTGCGGGGTGAAGGAGGCGTCCTTGTGGACGCCGAGGGGGGCAGCCCGGTCGCCGACCTGGCGCAACGGGACCTGGCCCCGCGGGATCAGGTGAGCCGGGCCCTCGTGCATGCCATGCAGCGCCAGAACGTCGAGCAGATGTGGCTCGACTTCTCGGCGATCCCCCAACAGCAGGCCGAGGCACGCTTTCCGACGATCCTGGATCGCTGCGGTGAATACGGTCTGAACCCCTTGGAACGTCCGATCCCCGTGGCACCCGCTGCCCACTACTGGATGGGGGGCGTGGCCACGGATCTGCAGGCCGCCACCGACCTCCCCGGCCTCTACGCCGTGGGCGAAGTGGCCTGCACCGGAGTGCATGGCGCCAACAGGCTGGCCAGCAACTCGCTGATGGAATGTCTGGTGTTCGCCGGACGCATGGCATCGATCGAGCTCGGTCCCGTCGCGGGGCCTCAGGCCGCCCCCCATGTGGATCGCTGCGCCACCGCCCTCGGCCACGCTGAAACCAGCGCTGGACTGATGGATCAGATCGAGCAGCTGCGTCAGCTGTGCTGGCGACGGGCGGGGGTGGACCGCAGCGTCCGAGGCATGACGAACGCTCTGGCAGAGCTGCAGCGGCAGCGTCGCTGGCTGGATCATCAACCTCTGCTTGAGCGACTGCGCACGCTCTCTGGCGATCAGGCCCTTGCACTGGAAGACAGCAGCCGCCGCGATCTGAATCTGCTTCTGGATGTCAGCCACCGTCTGCTGGCCAGCCGTCTTCTGCTCGAGGCCTGCCTGTTCCGACGCGAAAGCCGCGGTGGCCATTTCCGCACCGACGCGCCCAGGCCACTGCCCCAGTGGCAGCGGCATTCCCGTCAGTCCCGGGCGCAGGGGATCCGCACCCGGGACGTGCGGCCCTGAGGCGGGATCAGAACTCCCTGGGCCCCTCGTAGCCACTGAGGTCTGCGAGTTTGTCCAGAGGCTTCACGCCGGAATCGATACTGCCGTTGATCTCCCAGCTGGGGAATCCCTGCAGACCTTTGCTCTTGCAGAGATCAACCTGGTTGTTCTGGCCATCGGGAGCACACTCCACCACCTTGAGCGCCTTGGCGGCTTCCTTGCCGAACAGCTCCTTCTGTTCATGACAGTGGGGACACCAGTAAGCGGAATACATCACCGCTCCACCGGCGGTGAGGTGCTCCGCCAGAGCCTGCTTGGACGGGTTGCTGACCGTGGTGACGAGCGGTGGTGTTCCAGGGCCACCGCTGGCGACCGCCTCCGGACGCTCGGGATCGAGCACCGAGGCCCAGATCAGGCCACCGAGCAGAACAGCAAGGGCCAGAAGGATGCCGCGGAACAGCAGCTGACCAGGTTCCTCCCAGCCACCACCCACAATGCTGAGCACCATCAGCAGCAGCGAGAGCACGGCCGAAAGAACGCAGAAGAAACAGAAGGCCTGGATCTTCAGCACCATCAGGCCCAGCAGCACCAGGCTGAACACCGCCATTCCCACGGACACGGCGAACAACCCCCACCAGGTGCGGCGGGACAGATCCGCTTTGTTCTCCTGCAGACCTGGCAACAGCGGCAGCAAGGCCATCAGCAGCACGGCGCCGTAGGCCAGAACACCGATCAACGACAGCGGGATGCCATCTGCCACCGTGCCCCAGGGGCTGTTGAGCACCTTGTCGCAACCGTCTGCCCCCATCGGGCAGGTGAGATCACCGATCACCCCCCAGCGCTTGAGGGTGATGGAACCGGTGTCGATCAGACCGACGGTGGCCAGCACCGCCATGGCAATCCGGGCCCACTTGGCGCCGGGGTCCTGGCGGCGGCGGCTGACGAGACGGGTGGTTCCCATCCATGAACTTCAGGTGATGGAAGTTTGACAGTTCCGCCGGGAAGAGGCCTCTCCGTAGGCTGAAGAGTGGCCCTGCGGCGCAGTGATGACGAGCACCTCCCGGAAACCGACCGTCGCCTTCGCGCATCTGGGTTGCGAGAAGAACAGGGTCGACACCGAACACATGCTGGGGCTGCTGACCAACGCCGGTTACGGCGTGAGCGCCGATGAAGACGATGCGGCCGTCGTGGTGGTGAACACCTGCAGCTTCATCCAGGACGCCCGGGAGGAGTCGGTGCGCACCCTGGTGAACCTCGCGGAACAGGGGAAGGAACTGATCATCGCCGGCTGCCTCGCCCAGCATTTTCAGGACGAACTTCTGGAATCGATCCCGGAGGCGAAGGCGATCGTCGGCACCGGCGACTACCAGCACATCGTTGAGGTGCTGCAGCGGGTGGAGGCGGGCGAGCGGGTGAACCGTGTGAGCGCAGTCCCGAGCTTCGTCGGGGATGAGCACCTGCCGCGGCTGCGCACCACCGACCAGTCCGTGGCTTATCTGAAAGTGGCCGAGGGCTGCGATTACCGCTGCGCCTTCTGCATCATCCCCAAGCTGCGAGGAGACCAACGCAGCCGGCCGATCGAATCGATCGTCGCCGAAGCGCACCAACTGGCGGAGCAGGGCGTGCAGGAACTGATCCTGATCAGTCAGATCACCACCAATTACGGCCTGGATCTCTACGGCAAGCCGAAGCTGGCGGAGTTGCTGCGGGCCCTGGGAGAGGTGGAGATTCCCTGGATCCGGGTGCATTACGCCTATCCCACCGGGCTGACACCGGAGGTGCTGGCGGCCTACCGCGAGGTGGCCAACGTGCTGCCCTATCTGGACCTGCCGCTGCAGCACAGCCACCCGGAGGTGCTGCGGGCGATGAACCGCCCCTGGCAGGCGGATGTGAACGACCGGCTGCTGGATCAGATCCGCGAACAGCTGCCGGATGCGGTGCTGCGCACCACCTTGATCGTTGGCTTCCCAGGCGAGACCGAAGAGCACTTCCAGCATCTGATGGCCTTTCTGGAGCGTCAGCGCTTCGACCACGTGGGGGTGTTCACCTTCTCGCCGGAGGACGGAACCGCAGCAGCGGATCTGGCAGACCGCGTGGATCCGGACGTGGCCCAGGCCCGCAAGGATGCCCTCATGGCCCTGCAGCAGCCGATTTCCGAGGAACGCAACCAACGCTGGGTCGGTCGCACGGTGGATGTCCTGATCGAACAGCACAACCCGGAGACCGGCGCCATGGTCGGACGCTGCTCCCGCTTCGCACCGGAGGTGGACGGCGAGGTGCAGGTGCTTCCCGGTGACGACGGACGCCAGGCCCGGCCGGGATCGATGGTGCCGGTGCTGATCACAGGGGCCGACATCTACGACCTGAACGGACAGATCGTGGGAGCCCGGGCGATGGTGGCGGCAGCAAGAGCCGACGCTTGACCGCTCCTCCCCTGCGGCTGGAACAGCAGCGAAGCCTGTTCCTGGTCGCCTCCGGCGTGAGCACTGCCGGGTCCTTCGCCGGCATCACCGCGAAGGGCTGGATCCTCATGCACGGCAGTGCTGAACCGCTGGTGCTGGCTCTGAATTTCGCGGCTCTTTCGCTGCCAACCCTTGCGATCAGCGGACCCGCCGGCGTGCTCACCGACCGCATCGGTTGCGAACGGGTGCTGGTGCGCTCGCAGTGGGCGCTGCTGGCAGCGGCAGCCCTGGGGGCCCTTGCGATCCCGCTGCTGGATGGCACAGCCCAGGTGTTGCTGCTCCTCGGCAGCACCCTGCTGGTGGGAATCGCCGGTGCCTACGAACAGACAGCCCGCAACAAGTACTGCTCGCTGCTGGTGAATCATCCCGGGGAGCTGGGGAGCTATCTGGCCAGCTTCTCGGTGGTGTTCAACGTGGGAAAACTGGTGGGTCCGCCGATCGGCGGCCTGCTGGTGGCCGCGACCGGTCCGGCCTGGGCCCTGGGCATCGACGCCACCAGCTATCTGCTGCCGATTGCCAGCGTGATGTTTCTGCTCCGGCCCAGGCGTGACCAGGAACAGCGCAGCGCCCCGGGTGAACGGGCCAGCCTCAGCAATGCCTGGCAGGACTGCGGATCCACACTTCGCGGTGTCCTGAGCCTGACCGCCGTGCTCTGTCTGGTGAATTTCTTCCATCCCGGACTCGCTCCCCTGATTGCGGAGCGCGTGCTCGGTCCTTCGCCCCAGGACCTCGGCTTGTTCACCAGCGTGCTGGCTGCCGGCAGCATCGCCGGCGGTGTGGTGCTGCAGCGCAACAGTGACCGTTTCTGCCGCCGTCCTTTTCTGACTCTGGGAGGCTTCGGACTGGTCACCTCGATCGCCCAGCTGGGCATGGCCCGGTCTCCGGGAGTCGCGTTCAGCCTGGCGATGGCCTTCCTGATCGGAGCCGGCACGGCAGGGTTGCTGAGCAGCTGCAACCTGATCAGCCAGATCGGTTCGCCCCAGGTCATGCGCGGCCGCATGGCCGGACTGAGTCAGATCGCCTTTCTCGGCGGGGGTGGGTTGAGCGGACTGCTGGCGGCCGCCCTCGTGATGGTCACGGATCTGCCGACCACCTTCGCGATCAGCGGCGGGATCGGTGCCGCTCTTGCACTGCTCTGGATTCAGCGACGCTCCGACCAGCGGCTGGAACCGCTCAGATCAGCTTGATCCCCTTCAGAAGCTTGGTGAGCACAAAAGCAACGGCCAGACCGGTTCCGACCAGACCGAGATAGATGGCGATGCCCATGTGCAAGTAAGGAGCTGACCACCATTAGATCAGAGATTGGACGGGGTCCTCGGCATTGCGCTTAGGGTTCGTTAACGAACGCGTGTCATCGGACCACCGTTGACCCTCGACCGGGCCGACCGGATCTTTCCCCTATCCGTCCGACGCCATGCGCACCCTCTTCATCTATCCCGAGTTCCCGAAAACCTTCTGGAGCTACGAAAAGATTCTGGAGCTGGTGAACCGCAAGGTTCTGCTCCCTCCGCTGGGGATGGTGACGGTGGCGGCCCTGCTTCCCCAGCAGTGGGAGATGAAATTGGTCGACCGCAACGTCCGCGAGGTCACGGATGCGGAATGGGACTGGGCGGAACTGGTGATCATCTCCGGGATGATCGTTCAGAAGGACGACATGGCCGTGCAGATCGGCCGCGCCAAGCAGCGCGGCCTGCCCGTGGCCGTCGGCGGGCCATTCGCCAGCTCCACCCCGGACGCACCCGAACTCGACGAAGCGGATTTCAAGATCCTCGATGAGGGCGAAATCACCCTTCCTCTGTTCCTGGAGGCACTCGAGCGCGGTGAAACCAGCGGCCGCTTCACGTCGGACGGTGACAAGCCGGATGTGACGGCAACGCCGATTCCCCGCTTTGATCTGCTGCAGCTCGACGCCTACGACTCCATGAGCGTGCAGTTCTCCCGGGGCTGTCCGTTCAACTGCGAGTTCTGCGACATCATCGTTCTCTACGGCCGCAAACCGCGCACCAAGACGCCTGAGCAGCTGGTGGCAGAGCTTCAGTCGCTCTACGACCTGGGCTGGCGTCGTTCCATCTTCCTGGTGGACGACAACTTCATCGGCAACAAGCGCAACGCCAAGTTGCTGTTGCCCGAGATCCGCACCTGGCAGGAGGAGCGTGGTTATCCCTTCAGCTTCGCGACAGAAGCTTCCGTGGACCTCGCCGATGACGATGAAATGATGCGCATGATGCACGACGCACGCTTCGAAAGCGTGTTCCTCGGCATCGAAACGCCGGATGAGTCGAGCCTCGAAACCGCCCGCAAGGTGCAGAACACCAGGAATCCACTCGATGCGGCTGTGGATCGGATCACCGCTAACGGGATCCGTGTGATGGCCGGGTTCATCATCGGTTTCGACGGTGAGAAGGATGGTGCCGGCCACCGCATCGTTGATTTCGTGACCCGCACCGGCATTCCCGCCGCGATGATGGGAATGCTGCAGGCCCTGCCGAAAACAGCCCTGTGGGCCCGTCTGGAAAAGGAAGGTCGTCTGATCCAGGGCGAAGAAGCCGCCAAGGGCGTGAACCAGACCAACCTGCTCAACTTCAAGCCCACCCGACCGATCCGGGACATCGCCAACGAGTACGTCGAAGCGTTCTGCGCCCTGTATGAGCCCAATGCCTACATGGACCGGGTTTACAGCTACTACCTGAAGATGGGAGCTCCCCGCTGGAAGGCCGCCCCCAAACTCCCCACCTGGACAGACCTTCGTGCGCTCAGCATCGTGATCTGGCGCCAGGGCATCAAGCGGGACACCCGCGGACGCTTCTGGAAATACATGCTGGGCATGACCCGCCAGAATCCTGCCCTGCTGGAACAGTTCCTGGTGGTGCTTGCCCACAACGAGCACTTCCTCGAGTACCGCTCGATCGTGCAGCGTGAGATCCGCGAGCAGCTGGAGTCGCTGCCTCCCGAAGAGCCCAGCACGACCAGGTCACTCCAAGCGGTCTGAGCCGGCATCCGAACCGCTGATCCAACAGGACATCAGTCCTGGACGTAGTCGACTCCGCTGCGAAGGCAGTGCTCAGCCTTCTGCAGTTCACGGCCGAGATAAAGAGCGTGATCAAGACGGCTGAGGGGATGAGGCCCCTCGCCTTCGGTGAGCTGGATGCCGATCTCCTTGGCACTGCGACCGCGGAACACCGCTGATGGGGAACGGGAACGGCTGCCACCGCGGCAGCTCAGCACCTCTCCCGTCTCAGGATCATGGGCCAGTCCCTTGGCATCGATCGTGTTGCCGTAATGCTCGAGGATCAGCTCAGCGGCTCCCCGATCAACCTTGATCAGGAAATAGCCCTTGGGATCGAGCGCGATGAAGCGCTGGGAGAGGCTCTCATCGAGACCATCGATCGCCTCGGCCACCGCAGGGAGTTCAGATGTCATGACCATTCCTTCAACTTACAAAGTCAGGCCCGGCGCTTCCGTCTTGAAGGGCAGTTCGGCATTGATGGCCTCGATCTCCTCCAGCATCAGGCCGTTCACCTTGGGCAGCCAGGCACGGATCAGAGCGTCCATGCGGGGGTGATACCAGCGGTGCAGGCTGGCGTGGGGGCGGGCCACAAAGCCGCGACGGCGCTTGTGGCTTCCGCCGGCGCCGGGATCGAAGCTCTCCAGACCCTGTTCAATCGCCCAGGCGATCGGAGCGTAGTAACAGACCTCGAAATGCAGGCAGTCGACTTCTTCTTCGCTGCCCCAGTAACGACCCCAGAGTGAGCGCTGATCCCGCACGCACATCGACATCGCCACCGGCTGATGCGGGTCGCCGCGATGGGCGGAGAACAGCACCACCTGATCGCGCTGGTCGGCAGCCAGGGTCTCGAAGAAGCGCTCTTCGAGGTACTTGCTTCCCCAGGGCCCCCATCGGGCGCAGTGCTGCTCGTAGAAACCATGCATGCTCTTCATGAGCTGCAGGTCCAGCTGCTCCCCCGTCAGGGGGGTCACCGTGAGACCCGCCTGCGAGACGGCCTTGCGTTCGCGCTTGATGTTGCGCCTCTGGTTGGCATTGAACCCCCGCAGATAGTCATCGAAGCTGCGATCGTCACCACGGCTCCAGAGGCTCTGCTGATTCAGCCAGGTGGCACAGCCGGCGGCTTCGGCGAGCGGCCTCCACTCGGGATCGACGTAGAGGAAGTTGCAGCTGAGGATTCCGTTGTGCTCGCAGAAGGCATCGATCGCCTGCATCAGCACGGCGGTGAGCTCCGCGGCGTCCTCTCCATCCAGCACATGGAAGCGGTAACCGAGCACCGGACTGACGGGGCTCATCCCCAGCAGCTTGGGGTAATACCGCAGACCCAGGTCAGCGGCGAGGCGCGCGAAGGTCTGATCAAAGACGAACTCGCCGTAGCTGTGGCCTTTCAGATAAAGAGGGGCGACGGCAATGGGCGTGTCGCCGCGCCAAAGGGCGAGATGCAGCGGCTGCCAGCCCTGATCGGGCACGATGCTGCCGGAGGTTTCCAGAGCATCCAGCCAGCCCCAGCGGTAGAAGGGGATGGCGTCAGCCCCCACCAGAGCCTGCCAGTGCTGCTCCGGAATCTCCTGGATCGACCGGTGCCAGCGAGCGGTGAGCGCAACCATGGTGGTGAGGCTAACGAGACCGACCGGAACGCTGATCGCGGGAAGGTGCTCAGAACATGATGCCGTTGGCCTTGTTCTTTCTCTTGGATCCGATCAACGCGGAACGCAAGGAGCTCTGCCACGGATTTCAACGGATCCGCCGGTAGCGCGTCAGCAACTCATCTCCTGGAAGCGGGCGGACCTCGTCCAACCGCCAGGAGCGAGGCGAACCGAGTGAACCTGGCAGAGCGTGTGCATCCTGCGGCAGCCAACTGTGAACACCGCCGAGAAGAGATGGCACCAGGGTCAGCTGAAGTTCCTCGACGGCGTCCTCCTGAAGCAGATCAGCTGCCAGACGGCTCCCTCCGAGCAGCACAAGGTGCTGCACTCCAAGCGATGACAGGGTCAACAGTCGCTTGTCCCATGATTGCCCCAACGGAATCCAGCGATCAAAACCCCTCTCCACGGCAGACGGGGCCAGCAACCAGCGCTCCAGCGGTTGCTGAAAGAAGCGCCACTCGATTGGGAAGGCATGTCCACGACTCACCACCACCGCCGCAGGCTGGGCAGGGCGGCCTGCGCTGAGGCGCTGCTCCAGCAGATCCTGATCACGGATGAGTGCCGTGCAGCGATGGGCCCTGAGCGTGCCGGCTCCGATCAGGCAGGCATCCGCCCAGACCAGAGCCTCCTCCAGCACTCGCCGGTCACCAGGACCGCCCAGCTGGGCCGCTCCTCCCTGGGGGGGAGCTAACCGACCATCGAGACTGACCGCCAGCACCAACCGAACATGCGGCCGTTGCGGGCCGGTCGCCGCATCAGACGGTGGCAACCGACTCGAGCGTTGCAGGGGTCATCTCCAGCTGAGGCGACTCGGCGTAGACCTCAGCGGCATTGTTCGGACTCTCCTGCAACCGGATTTTGTGCAGATGCGCTCCGATCGCCTTCACCGGCGTGCTGAGACGATCGGCGATGTGCAGAGCGATGTTCTCAGCGGTGGGAACGCAGTCGGCGAAGAACGGCACATCCTTGTTGAGGAACGTGTGATCGAAAGGCTCCACCACCAGATCGTCCACCAACCGCTGCAACGCTGAGAGATCGCAGACCATGCCGGTGCGGGGATCGATGGCACCGCGCACCGTCACATCCACCAGATAGTTGTGGCCGTGGCCATGGGGACGGGCGCATTTGCCGTAGATGCGCTCGTTCTCCTCCTGGCTCAGTTCCGGCCGGGCCAGACGATGCGCAGCGGCGAAGTGGGTCCGAATGGTCAGAAAGGCGTCCATGGGATGTCCGAGGTAGTCGGCCCAGAGGCCCGGTTGTTCGTAGAGGCGCAGCGCCGTGATCGGCAGGTGGGAGCTGAGACGCTGCCAGATCACCCGCACCAGCGCCTCGGTGGTGGGAAGACAGCCGGCGGGGGTTGAGAGATCGAACTCCGGCCAGGCCTCGTTGAGGAAGCGGAAGTCCAGCTGACCGGTCACCTCACTGCGGATGGCGTGCTTCACCTCGGAGAGATTCAGCACCATGCCGTCGGCATCGAGGCCACCGGCCATGGAAACGATCAACTCGTAGTTATGGCCATGGCCCGGTGAGATGGCACAGGGTCCGAACCGGGCCGCATTGTCATCCGCCGAGAGTTCGGGCAACCAGTAGCGGTGGCTGGCACTGAAGCAGGCCCTCCGCGTGATCACACAACCACGACCCTGGCCGTGGCGTGCAGGTGACTTCGTTTCAGTCATGTGACGTTCCGGCCGCAGGGCATCCTAATGAGCTAATGCCCTTGATCGAGCCATGGCGGAATCCGTCCCCTCTCTGAAGCAGCGTCTTGGGGGCCGCAGCCTGTACCTCGTGGGCATGATGGGATCCGGGAAGACCAGCACCGGCAGGCCGCTCGCCGAACGCCTGGGCTACGGATTCGTGGATGCTGACGCGGTGATCGAACAGGCCGCAGGCTGCACCATTCCTGAAATCTTCGAACAGGACGGGGAATCGGGATTCCGCGCGATCGAGACCCAGGTGCTCAATGCCATCAGTCAGCGTCACTCGCTCGTGGTGGCCACAGGTGGAGGTGTCGTGACGCAATCGGCGAACTGGGGCCTGCTTCACAGCGGCATCGTGATCTGGCTGGACGTGGACCGCGAACAGCTGCTCAAAAGGCTTCGGGCTGACACAACCGCGAGGCCCCTGCTGCAGCGCCCTAACCCGGAGGCTGCCCTGGATGCGCTGCTGAATGAACGACGCCCGCTGTACGCCGAAGCCGACCTCACCGTGGTGATCGATGAGGAGCCACCCGATGTGGTGGCCGACGGAATTCTTCAGTTGCTGCCAAGCCTGCTGCGAGATCCAACCCAGCGATCCAACAACTGAATCAACGCTCCGGCGGCTCCAACCGCACCGCAAACCACTGCAGCGTCATGCCCGGGCTGATCTCCAGATCACAGGCCGTATCCAGCAGGCGTTGCGCCGCCGCCGCCGGATCGGGACGGTCTGCCAGATCGGCTGGCAGCGATTCCAGCTTCCGCAACCAGCCCGTGAGCCATGTCAGGGTGTCGGCGGCGCTGAGCAATCGTTCCGGCTGGCCCGGTTCCAGCACCACATAGTCATCACAGGCACGGATCAGGGGGTCGGACATTTGCGGAGACTTCTGGCCCTGATCATCGCCATCACCATCCTGCTCAGCGACTCACCCGCATGGGCCACGCCGCTGGACGAACGGCTCCACAGCTGGCCGGACTGGAGTCTGCCGGCTCCCTTGTCGCGTCCTTCGAACCGCGACGACCTCATCTATCCGGACTGGTTTTCAGGGCTGTGGCAGGTGGAGAGCCGCGATCTGGATGCACCTGCCGACGAACCGCTGATCCACCAGGCCCTGTTTGCACCTGATGCCCGCGATCGGCTGGTGGGGGATCGCAGCTTCAATGCCATGGCCATCGGTCGGGCCCTGCTCGGCGAGCAGCTGCTGCGGGTGGAGGACGACCCGGAGTCGGCCAACCGCCAGATCGCCTGGCTCAAGGGAGACCTGAGGCTGGAAACCACGGTGACCGGCCGACGCCAGGAGACACCTGATCAGACGTCATTTCTGGCGGACGAGCTGGTGCTGCAGATCCTTCATGCGCCGGGACCTCCGCGACTGAGTCGGATTGAAACCCTGAGCAGGTACCACCGCTGCGGAGATGAGATCTGCGCCGAACAATGGCAAGGGCGATACGCCTCTCCCGGAGAGAGCCTGCGCGATCAGGCTGTTGCCCATCACCACTACCAGCTCCGATTCACACCTCTTCCAGAGTCCGCTCCATCAGCTTGAGCTCCAGCTGATCGCGCCAGTGAAACAGAGGCTGCAGCTTGGGATGGTCCAGCAGCCCGGCAACACCCTTTCCGGCCAGCTGACTGCCCGAGGAAGGCGGGAAACAGAGCAACGACAACTGAGCCGCCACCGACAGGTCAGCCAGGGTCATGGATGTGCCCACCAGCCAGGGAGTGTGCTGAACGGCGGCGGACAGCTGCTCAAGGCTGGACAGCAGATCAGCCCGGTCACCCTGGTTCACCAGTTCGGAAACGGTGCTCACCCAGCCACCTGGGATCACCCCCATCGCGGAACGCACCGGATCGGGCAGATCGTCTGGCAGCAGAGCCACCCGCAGCTCCGGATCCAGAGCCGCGGCCTGAACCAGCGCCGATCGGCCGGCAGCCGCCAGCGTCGTGTCCGCCCAGTCCTCGATCAGATGCACCTGCGCTGCCAGCTGCGGATCGGAGGGGAGAAGAGTCGGTTCGGGATCGCGCTGCTCCAGGTGCCGAGCGATGGCACTGGAATCCGCCAGCACCGTGTCGCCGTCCACAAGCACCGGCACCTGGCGCTGACCGGAGAGGCGGAACACAGCCAGCTGACCGATGCCGGGACTGACATCCACGGTGCGGTAGCTGAGCCCCTTGGCCTGAAGCACCATGCGCACTTTCAGACAAAAGGCGGAATGGCGGAATTGGTGCAGTTCCAGCATCGCGGCCACCGGAAGGAATCGGCACAGTAGCCAGTGTCTTCCGATGTTCGCCAGCACCGCGCGGGATGCGTTGGGCGAAACGACTGACCACGGTCGCAAGCTTTAAAAAACGCCTTATATTTCGTCGATATCGCCACAAATTCATGGCGGCTGAAGGTTCTGGAAAATTCGCAGACATTGAGAGCCTGCGTCAGCACGTCATTCAGCAATGCGATGTGCTGGGTTATACGATTTCAAGCCCATCAGAGCAGAAAAAGACTGACGGCTTCGAGATCAACCGAAACGATGAGAATATTTCCGTTCAGATCAAGAATCACCGCGCCAAAACGAACATTGCCGAGGTCTGCAAGTTCACTGAATTCCTGGACCTCGACCAGTGTTCTCACCTCAGCGGTGGCTGGCTGATTTCCACGAGCGGCTTCAGCAAGCCCGCTCTCACCCACGTTCGCACCGAACGCCCCTCCAACCTGCGCCTGGGCACATCAACGCCCTACGGCATCCGCTGGAACTACGACCCTCTGGGTGAAGACGATCTGGCAGCCGACGAATCCTTCGGCTTCTCCGACTGCCACTCGCAACAGCCCATCACCTACATCGGTGTGTTCACCTGCAAAGGAGGTGTCGGCAAGACCACCGTTGCGGCCCACCTGGCAGGAGCCTTTGCTCTGCAGGGCTACGACGTGATCCTGGTGGACCTTGATCCCGACAGGAATCTGCGAAAGCTGTTCATCGAAGATCAAACATCTGACGATGAAACAGCTTCGCTCTATGTGCCCGCCCATCGCAAAGGCTTCATCGGCAGCACAATCACCGTGCTGAATGCTGAGGAATGGGACGAACGCCAATATCCGGACGTCAAAATCGTGATCTGTGACTGTTCACCTGTTCTCAGCGAGAACCCTTCACGATTCATCCGGCGCTTTGATCATTGCCTCATCCCAACCACTCTCAGCCCTCTTGGAATCGCCAAGAATGGCGATGTGATCACCCGCACCTTCCGCCATATACGAAGCATCAACCACACCGCAGCCCTGCACACCCTGATCAATTGCTACATCGATGACGGCGCCTTCGCGAAACGCAATCGATTGCTGCTTTCAGCCCTCGAGACTCACATCCGGGATTACCAGAAGGAAGATTCCAACTGCCAGCTGATTGATCCAAAGGACGCCCGCATCCGACGCAATGACAATCTTCTGTACTGGGGTTATCACATCGTCGATGGCAGCATGCCGCGACTGGCTTTCAACGAAGTGCTCGGACGCAGTGTTCCTCGCACCGATTTCCTGCAGCTTGCCGAATACCTGGAAATCAAGACCTCCATCCGGGAGATGCACAAACCATTGGCATCCGAGCCCACCGCTGCTGCGGCCTGAGGCGAAGGCTGTTTCAATACTGATGTCGGTTCAGTTTCTCTCCAGAGCCATCACGTTCACTCCGGCATGAAGGAATTCTTTCTCAACGTCACCCGCTATCCCCGTTACATGGTGACCTTCACCCTCGGGGTGATGAATTCCGTGGCCGAGCCTCTGGCCCGTCGCCGCAGCAATCCCGTCACTGCGGTCTCTCTGATCGGAGCCCTGATCAGCGGTTTCATCACCCTCTCCCTGGTGCTGCGTGCCATGGTGAACGCAGCACCGGTTGCGTGATGGCTCAGGGGCGGCGGGTCGAACGGGTGGCGGCCCTGATCCGCAAAGAAACCAGCGAACTGCTGATCAACGGGATCCGTGACGAACGGGTCCATCAGGGCATGGTGAGCATCACCGAAGTGGAGGTGTCCGGCGACCTCCAGCACTGCAAGATCTTCGTGAGCATCTTCGGCGAACCGGAGGACCGCCATCAGGTGCTGGAAGGCCTGCAGGCCGCCAGCGGCTATCTGCGCGGTGAGCTGGGTCGACGATTGCAGATGCGCCGGTCGCCGGAGGTGGTCTTCCAGCTCGATCGCGGCATCGAGAAGGGCACCTCCGTGCTGGGCCTGCTGAACCGCCTTGAGGGGGAACGTCAGGAACGCGGCGAGATTCCTCCGGGAAGCGATGAACAGCAGCCCGACTGAGGCGGAACTGCGGCGGCGTGTCGCCGAGCTGCTGGTGGTGCGGGCCAGCGGTCACCTCGAGGACCGCCAGCGCCGCTACCCCCGCTGGGAACTGACCAATGCGGACCTGCAGCGATTGCTGAAGCAGGGAGTGGGAGGGGTGATCCTGCTCGGAGGCAGCGCCGCCGAACTGCGGCAGCGCACCCACCAGCTCCAGGCATGGGCACCACAGCCTCTGCTGCTCTGCGCCGATGTGGAGGAGGGCGTCGGTCAGCGCTTCGAAGGAGCCAGCTGGCTGGTGCCGCCTCTCGCCCTGGGGCGCCTGCACCAGAGACGTCCGTCAGTGGCACTGGCTCTGGCGGAACGCTACGGCCGCTGCACCGGCGATCAGGCCCGACGCTGCGGCCTCAACTGGGTGTTGGGGCCTGTCTGCGATGTCAACAACAACCCCGCCAATCCGGTGATCAATGTGCGGGCCTGGGGTGAGGATCCGGAGACCGCCGGACTTCTGGCAGCGGCCTTCCAGGCCGGGCTGCGCCTGGCTGGCGTTCTGGGCTGCGCCAAGCACTTCCCTGGCCATGGCGACACCAGCAGCGATTCCCATCTGGACCTGCCGGTGCTCCCCCACAACCGAGAGCGCCTCGACGCGATCGAGCTGCCGCCGTTCCAACGGCTGATCGCCGCCGGCATCGATGCCGTGATGACAGCCCATCTGCTGCTGCCTGAGCTGGATCCGCAGCAACCGGCCACCCTCTCCGGAGCGGTGCTCACGGATCTTTTACGCCGTGATCTCGGATTCGACGGACTGGTGGTGACCGATGCCCTGGTGATGGAGGCGATCGCGGCCCGCCATGGTGCAGCCGAAGCGGCGGTGCTCGCCTTCGCCGCCGGAGCCGATCTGATCCTGATGCCGGCCGATGCCTTCGCCGCCATCGATGGACTGGTGGAGGCGCTGCGCAGCGGTCGCATTCCGATCCAGCGGCTTGAGGACGCCATCCGACGACGACGGTCCGCGCTGGCCAGGGTGTCCCCGGGCGATGAGTCCGAAGGCCCCTTGGTCACGGCCGCAGACCTCGCTCTGGAGGAGCAACTGGTGGAGAGCTCTCTGATCCGCCTGTCAGCTCGGGAGATCAGCCCTGCCGCGGGGCTCAATCTGATCCGGGTGGATGGTGTTCTGCCCTGCCCGCCTCTCGACAGCAGCGCCCCGGCGATCACACAGCCCCTGGCGCATGGGTTCCGTCCGGTGCTGATCCACGGGCAGGGTGTCTCCCCCTGGCAGGATCAACCGGAAAGCCCCCTTGCCCTGGAACGGCTTGGTGATGGCCCGGTGCTCCTGCAGCTGTTCCTGCGCGGCAATCCCTTCCGAGGCGATCGCGACAGCCGCGAACCCTGGGGGGCTGCCGTTCTCCAGCTGCAGCGGTTGAAGCGGCTGGCGGGTCTGCTCATCTATGGCAGCCCGTATCTGTGGGAGGAACTGCAGCCCCTGCTGAATTCCACGATTCCCGCGCTCTACAGCCCGGGGCAGATGCCTGTGGCGCAACGACTGGCCCTCGGGCAACTGCTGCCGGAATCAGCGGCTGGATTCAGCGCGGATTTCACCGACTGAGCGCCTTAACCTCGCGCCAAGCGAACCGCCGGTGATGCTCAGCCTCTCGATGATCGTGCGCAACGAGGAGGCCCGACTCGCGGCCTGCCTGGCATCCGTGAGCGCTCTGGCCGACGAGATGGTGGTGGTGGATACGGGCTCCACCGACGCCACCATCGCCATCGCGGAGGCCGCCGGTGCCAGGGTGGAGCGGATCGACTGGCCCGGTGACTTCGCCCCGGCCCGCAACCGGGCCCTGGAGTTTCTCAAAGGCGACTGGGTCCTGGTGCTGGACGCCGACGAACAGCTGAGACCTGAAGTCATCCCCAGCCTCAGGGCGCTGATGGCCCAGCCCGATGTGCTGGTGATCAACCTGCTGCGCTACGAGCTGGGTGCCGCCATGGCCCCTTACTCCAGCGTCAGCCGCCTGTTCCGCCGCCACCCTGCCATCCGCTGGAGTCGGCCGTACCACTCGATGATCGACGACAGCGTCAAGGGGCTGCTGGAGGAGGAGCCTCAGTGGCGCATCGCTGACTGCAGCGAGCCGGCCATCCTGCATGACGGTTACCGCCCGGAGCTGCTGGCGGGCACCGACAAGGCCAACCGTCTGCGGCAGGCGATGCAGGACGAACTGGACGCCAGCCCCGGCAACCCGTATGCCAGCGCCAAGCTCGGCGGCCTGCTGATCAGCGAAGGACGTCATGAGGAGGCGATCCCTCTGCTGCGCCGCGGCCTGGAGCAGGAGGGCGTGCAGGATGCCGAGCGCTACGAGCTGCTGGTCCACCTGGGCCTTGCCATCACCCCGTCGGATCCTGTTGGCGCCATCGCCTGTTACCGCGAAGCGCTCGCGATTCCCCTCGACACCCGCATCAGCCTCGGAGCCCGACTCAACCTGGCGGCACGGCTGATGGAGCAGGGAGACCTGGAAGAGGGGATCAGCCTCACCCAGACCGCCACCCAGCGCGCTCCGGAAGTGGCCCTGGGCTGGTACAACCTCGGCCTGATGCAACGCCGCCGAGGCGACATCGGCTCGGCCCTCGAGGCCTACCGCCGTGCCCTGAGCCTGGATCCCGACAACGCCGAGTGCCACCAGAACAATGCCGTGGCACTTCTGATGGGAGGCGACATCGAAGGGGCACGCAACGGCTTCCGGACAGCGGTGAGGTTGCTGCAGGACCAGGGCCGCAGCCAGGAGGCCAGCACGTTGAGGGACAAAGCATCCGCGATCGTGAAACTGGATGCGGAGCCCGTGCCGTGAGCGATCCACTCCAGGGATGCACCGTGGTGGTCACGAGGGCGGCCGAACAGCAGGGAGAAGCCCGTCAGCTGCTGGAAGCCGCCGGCGCGCAGGTGCTGGACCTGCCGGCCCTGGTGATCGGCCCTCCCGACGACTGGGGCCCCCTCGATGACGCGTTGGCCGATCTGGAGAACTTTCACTGGATCGTTTTCTCCAGCGCCAACGGTGTGCAGGCGGTGGATCAGCGGTTGCAGCGGCTGGGTCGCAGCCTGTCGCGACGGCCGGACGGCCTGCGACTCGCCGCCGTGGGGCGCAAGACGGCCCGGGTGCTGGAGGAGCTGGGCGCAACGGCGGACTTCGTGCCACCCCAGTTCGTGGCCGACAGCCTGATCGAGCACTTCCCCGTCTCCGGTTACGGCCTGCGGATCCTGTTGCCGAGAGTTCAGAGCGGTGGGCGCACCGTTCTGGCGGAGGCTTTCGGCGAGGCGGGTGTTCGGGTGGTCGAGGTGGCCGCCTATGAATCCCGCTGCCCGGAGGCGATGCCGGAGATCACCGCCCGGGCTCTGGCCGAGCAGGCCGTGGGAGTGATCGCCTTCAGCAGCGGTAAAACCGCTCAGCACACGGCCAGGCTGCTGGAGCAGCACCTGGGGGCAGCCTGGTTGCGGCATCTCGACGGTGTGAAGCTGATTTCCATCGGCCCCCAGACAAGCCTCAGCTGCCACAAACACTTCGGGCGCGTGGATGCCGAGGCAACACGCCACGACCTCGAAGGGCTGGTGGAAGCCTGTTCTCAGGCCATGCAGAGCGGGGCCTGAGGCTCGCCGTTGCGTGCCAGCCGGATGCACCCCCGCTGCACGTCGATGGCCAGCACCGACCAGCCCTGAGGCAGCAGCGACCCGCGATCTCCCTCGCAACGCCCCTCACGGCCGATGCAGAGCACACCGCTTCCCAGAGCGCTCCGGGCCAGGGCCCGCTGCTGACCACCGACCCGCAACACACCGGTGAGGGTGACTCCGGAGCTGTTCCCGGAAGCATCGACAGACGCCGACTCCGACGAGAGACCGGATGCCTCCGTGCCAAGACCTGACTGAACCGATGCCCCTGGAACCAGCGACGCTGCGAAGGGATCGACCCGGCCGCCACCACCGGCAGCCTGAACCTGCTGAGGCGTCGGCAGCGGTGTCAGACCGAGGTCCGGGATCGACCGCGGCGGATCCGGTTCCACCGCAGGCTGGGCGGGTCGGCGTGGGGGCTCGGAGACAGACACGTCGGCTGGTTCTCCGCCAGCGCAACCGGTGAGCACCAGGCCGATCAACAGGCAGGCGGCAGCACCAGGAGCTCTCACCTCAGGCGCGTTCTTCCACCAGGTCCCGGAAGCGGTCAAGATTCGCCTGCAGCTCCTTGGTGACGATTCCCCCCAGGATGCTGGGCTCCATCAACGGTGCCAAGACCCTCGGGAGCTCATAGGTGACGCTCAGTTTCACCACGGTGCGATCGACGGACTCCGGGTAGAAGCGCACCGCTCCCTTGGTGGACAGACCACCGACGGATTCCCAGTGAAGCTGCTGAGCCTCCACCCGCTGGGTGATGCGCGCCTTCCAGTGAAAACGAAAGCCCTGGGCCGCCAGGGTCCAATCCGTGAGCTCCGGATCATCCAGCGTTTTCACGGATTCGATCCAGCGCATCCAGCGCGGCATCGCCTCAAGATCACTCCACACGGCCCAGACCCGGTCGACTGGAGCCTGGACCTCTGTGGTGACGGTGTGTTCCAGCCAGCGTCCCATCGTCAGGCCACCGCTGCGTTGGTGGCCAGCTGCGCCGGTCTGCGCAGAATCTCGGCGGCAGCCAGGTGACCGCTCATCGTCGCCCCCTCCATCGAATCGATGTAGTCCTGTCGTGTGTAGCTGCCGGCCAGGAAAAAGTTGCCGATCGGGGTGCGCTGCTCAGGCCGGTAGGGCTCCATCCCCGGGGCCTCGCGATACAGCGATTGGGCCAGCTTCACCACGTTGCTCCAGGTGAGCTGGAGATGGCGAGCCGAAGGGAACAGCTCCCTCACCTGACGGTCGGTGTGGGCGACGATCTCCTCAACACTCTTCGGGATCCACGGATCACCGGGCGTGAGCACGCACTGGAGCAGGGAACCCTCTCCCTCCTTGCGGTAGTCCTCGGGGCTGGCGAGGGCCAGGTCGGCGAAACAGCTGAAGTCCGCATCGGCGGTGTAGAGGAGGTTGTTGAGGCCCGCCGGCTGGCCCACATCCCTTCGGCGGCTCTCGTGCTCCTCGCCCAGTTCCGTCACCCAGCCGTCGTAGCGCAGCTGCACGGTGGCCACCGGAACCGCTTCAAGCTGGTGGATCGCCTCGAACTGAGGGAAGCGGCGCCAGGCCTCTGGGAGCAGCTTCTGAATTCCGGGCACATCGCAGGCCGCCAGATAGGCATCCGCCTCGACGGTGATGTCGCCCTCCGGAGTGCCCAGCTGCAAGCCGGTGACTTCGGGATGCTCCGCCTCGCTGAACATCACCTGCTTGACGCGATGACGCAGATGCAGCCGGCCGCCTCGGGCCTCGATGTATTCCAGGATCGGACCGGTGAGCCAGCGATGCGGCGACCCCTTGAGCAGGTTCAGCTTGGAGGCCTCGGTCTTGGCCGCGAACATCATGAAGATGGTCAGCATGCAGCGGGCCGAGATCGCTTCGCAGTCGATGAAGCCCAGGGCGTAAGCGATCGGATTCCACATGCGGCGGATGCTCTCCGGGCTGCCGCCGTGGCCGACGAACCAGTCCTGGAAGCTCACGGAGTCGAGGGCACGGATCGTGCGCATCGCCCCCTCGTAATCCACCAGACCACGCACGATCGGGGATGTGCCGAGGGCGAGGGCGTTGCGCAGTTTGTCGATCCAGCTGAGCTGAGGGGTGGTGAAGAAAGCCTTCAGCCCGTTGAAGGGTGCACCGATCGGGAAGCGGAAATCCAGCTCCCGCAGGTCGCCGCCCTTGTTCACGAACAGATGGGTGTGCTGCTTCGGCAGCAGGTTGTCGAACGCGCCCACCTTGCGCATCAGCGCAAAGAGATTGGCGTAATTGAAGAAGAACACATGCAACCCCATTTCGATGTGGTTGCCGCCCTCGTCCACCCAGCTGCCCACCTTGCCGCCCATGAACGGTCTGGCCTCGTAGAGGTTCACCTCATGGCCGGCCTCCACAAGATCCACCGCAGCGGACAGGCCCGCGAGACCGGAACCGACTATCGCGACCTGCACCTGGTTGCGCGCAACTGATGCGACTCTATGAATGAGGCTCCATAGAGTGAGGGCACGCGACCGCGGCGATGATGACCACCACCCCCACCGATGCGCCGACCCACACCGCCCGGGACGGCAAGGGCATCCTGATCACGGAGACGGCCATGCAACAGCTGGCGAGACTCTGCGGAGAGCAGGGCGACAACAAGGTGCTGCGGGTGGGCGTGCGCTCCGGCGGCTGCAGCGGCATGAGTTACACGATGGATTTCGTGCCCGCCTCCGACACCCTCGAGGACGACGAGTCCTACGACTACGAGACCCCCGATGGCCACAGCTTCCGGGTGATCTGCGATCCCAAGAGTCTGCTTTACATCTACGGCATGCAGCTCGACTTCAGCACCGCACTGATCGGCGGAGGCTTCAATTTCACCAATCCGAATGCCACCCAGACCTGCGGTTGCGGCAGCTCCTTCGCCGTTTGAGCCGAACGGTCTGAGCCGCATGGGAATCTGAACAGGACCACCCCTCTGCCCGTCGATGGAATCCAGCCAGGAGAGTCTGTTCGAGCAGGCGATGGCCCGATATCAGGCGGGGGCCAGCGCCGCGGAAATCCTGCCGGACTTTCTCCGGATCACCGAGGCGGCACCCCGTCAATCCGCTGGCTGGACCTGTCTGGCCTGGCTGCAGCTGCTCTGCGACCTGCCGGAGGACGCCCTGCGCTCAGCCCGCTTCGCCGTGAAGCTCAACCCTCAGGACCCACAGGCCCGGGTGAATCTGAGTCTGGCGCTGCTGGAGACGGAATCCAAAGGCGTGCGGGAGCACGTGCAGGTGGTGCAGCAGGTGCTGACGATGGCACCGCAGATCTCGGACGAGCTCAGAACAGCCCTGGACGACGGCCTGCAGCGTCGCCCGAACTGGACCTCCCTCGAGAAGGTGAAGACCTGGCTGAATCTCTGACTCACGACCTCCCCGTCCCCATCAGCTGGTTGCGGTGAATGGCGCGTCTTCTTCTGCTCAGCAACGGCCATGGCGAGGATCTCTCCGGTGCTCTGCTGGGCCGTGCTCTGTCCGAGCAGGGCCATGAGGTTCAGGCCCTGCCGCTGGTTGGCCAGGGGAATTCCTACCGAACAGCAGGGATTCCCCTGCTGGGGCGCACCCGCGAATTCAGCACCGGCGGCATCGGCTACACCAGCCTGCGCGGACGGTTGACGGAACTGATGCAGGGACAACTGTTCCACCTGCTGGAGCAGTTGCTGCGGCTGCTGCGCCGGGCTCATCGCTTCGATCTGATCGTGGTGGTGGGAGATGTGATTCCAGTGATCGCCTCCTGGCTGTGCAGACGTCCGGCGGCGACCTATCTGGTGGCGTACTCCAGCCATTACGAAGGACGCCTGCGACTGCCCTGGCCCTGCGCTGAACTGCTGGCGACCCCTCGATTCCTGGCCGTGTTCAGCCGCGATCAGCTCACGGCGGATGATCTCAGTCAGCAGCTGAGACGACCGGTGCGCTTTCTCGGCAATCCCTTCATGGATCCGGTGCTGACCCCGGTGCCGCCGCTGCCCGCTGCAATGCAACGCATCGGCCTGCTGCCGGGCAGTCGCCGGCCGGAGCTGGAGGAGAACCTGCGGCTGCTGCTGGCAGTCGCCGAACAGCTGCCTGTGTCAGGGGAGCTGAGTCTGGACCTGGCCCTGGTGCCGAGTCTGGAGGCGGACGCCCTGGGCCGGCTCGCCGATTCCGCCGGCTGGCAGCAGAGCGGCGATCGACTGATCCATCGCGATGGCGCCACCATCCACGTGCGGCGCGATGCCTTTCAGGCGCTGCTGCAGAGCAGTGATCTGCTGATCTGCATGGCGGGCACCGCCGCGGAACAGGCGGTCGGGCTCGGCCGGCCGGTGCTGCAGCTGCCGGGCCGCGGCCCGCAGTTCACCGCAGCCTTCGCGGAGGCGCAGCGGCGTCTGCTGGGCCCCACCGTGTTCTGTGCCCCCGGGGACGCCGGCAGCCTTGGCAACCTCCAGGCGTCTGCGCAGCTGGCGTTGCAGTTGCTCGAACGCTGCCGCTCGGATCAGCAGCTGCAGCGCCAGTGCAGGCAGGAGGCCGAACGGCGCCTCGGTGCGGCCGGCGGTGGTCGGAGGATGGCAGCTGCCATCAGTGCGCTGCTGTCATGAGTGCCCCAACGGAACCGCTCTGGAAACGCTGGCTCGACCGACTGCTGATGCTGAATGTGCTGCTGGTGGCGTCCGGGGCCGTTTTCTTCACCGTGGCTGTGGTTGCCCAGAGCCAGGGACGGGATCGGGCCATGGATCTGTTCCAGCAGCTCTGGCAGCCGCTGTTCACGCCAGCCATCAGCCTGCTGATCATGGCGGCGCTGATCAGTGGGATCGTCAGCTGGTGGCAGCGGCGAGTGCAGACGGCAGATCGGGGTAACGGAAACTGAAGCCGAGGGTCTCCAAGCGTTCGGAGCCGACCTGCTGACCCTCCAGCACCACCGAGGCTCCATCTCCGAGCAACACCTGCAGAACCGGAGCTGGCACCGGCAACAGGCTGGGACGCCCGAGGCTGCGGCCCAGCTCACGACAGAACTCCGTCATCGACACCGGCTGGGGCGCCACACCGTTGACAGCACCTGTCCAGTTCGGATCCTCAAGCGCCCGAAGGATCAGAGCGCACAGATCACTGCGGTGAATCCAGCTCATCCACTGACGGCCGCTGCCGATCGGTCCACCGAAGCCGGCCCGGAACACCGGCAGCATCTTGCCGAGGGCACCGCCATCGGGGGCCACGACGATGCCGATGCGCACGGTCACCGCGCGGGTTCCATCCGGAACAGCCAGGGCGGCCTGCTCCCAGCGGCGACAAAGGGAGGCGAGGAAGTCGTCACCGGCCGGGCTGGATTCGACGAATCGCTGCGAAACACTGGTGCCGTAGTAGCCGATGGCCGAAGCATTCACGAGCACCTGCGGCGGTGTGGGAGACGCCTGAATCGCCTCCACCAGCAGCCTGGTGGTCTCCAGACGGCTCGTTTCCAGGATGCGCTGATGGGCCGGCGTCCAGCGCTTCTCAGCGATCGGCTCCCCGGCGAGATTGACCACGCCCTCCGCCTGCGACAGAGCCTGCAGAAGCGACTGATCCTGCCAGGATCGAGGGTCGGCGGGATCCAGCTGCAGCCACTCCGCAGCAGGCTCCTGGCGCTGTTGACGACTCACCAGAGTCAGCTGATGACCGGCTTGGCGCAGCATCGGAACCAGTTCCCGGCCAACGAGACCGGTGCAGCCGAGAAGCAGCAGGCGCATGGTGCAGTGCGAGAAACCCGGCGAGGCTAGGTGGGGCGACCCGCGTCAGTGATGGCGGGAACGGGCTCTAGCCTTGGACAAGCATTGCTCTTCACGATGGCTGACACCGACGCCGCCCCTGCGAAGGCCAAGCCGGCAGCCCTGCGCAAGGGAGCCCTGGTGCGGGTGAACCGGAAGGCCTATGACAGCAGCCTGGAAGCAGCCGCCAGCGACCCCACCGCGCCCGACTACATCTTCGAAGGGCCGGGGGAACTGCTGCTCGTGAAAGGTGATCACGGCCAGGTGCGCTGGAACCGCCCGGTGCCCGACACCTGGCTGCGCATGGATCAGCTGGAAGCCTGTTCCTGATCGACAGGCGCCAGGGCGTCTTCCACGCGATCAATGGCCTCGGGCAGGGACTGCATCGCAGCGGGTGCACGCCACACCGCCCCACCAAGAACGGCGCTGAGATCTCCCAGGGCAAGCAGCAACGGATCCGGTGTCTGCTGATGGGCGGCATCCGCCACAGACGACGCCGCCCAGGCATCCCAGCCGGCCAGCAGCACCACGCTGCGATAGGCAGCCGGCCATGGATTCTCGGGAAGCAACGTCTGAAGAGCCGCGAAATGAGCAGCCGCCTCCTGCGGTCGGTTGGCCAGCACCGCCAGCAGCGCCAGGCTCCAGTGGGGTTGAGGATCGCTTGAATCCTGCGCCAGCTGCTGTTCCGCCTGCCGGCGCACCGTGGCGCGGTAACTGAAGTGGCCATCGAGCATGTGTTCCTGGCCCACCGCGGCAAACACCGGTTCCAGCCCGGCCGGTCCGGCCGCCAGCCCCGCAGCGAGAGCTGGAAAGCGTGCCGCGAAACCGACTCCCTCCGGTCGATCGCTGCGCCGTGTCCAGAGGGAGTAGCTACCTCCCTTGGGCCGCTCGAATGCACCCACCTGCCTGAACACGCCACTGGTTCGCACCGCTTCGTCGAGGCGACGGGCCGACTTGCGCACCGATCCCTGCCCCCCTTCCGCCAGCACGACCCACTGCGCCGCCCCCAGGGTTGGCCCCACGTCATCTCGGCTGCTGCCCATCTGCCGGCCCACCAGCTGCCCGCCATGGCGTCTGCCGTAGTAGCTCACGTTGTGCTGGTTCAGGTCGGAGGTGCTGGGCACCACGATCAACGTGCGCGCTGACTGCGCTGGATCGCCGCCACCCGCGGCCTGCACGAGAGCCTCGAGCGGACCCCGCGGCCGATCCTCGAAGCGATCCAGCTGAAAGGCCATGCCCGCCGGCAGGCAGGCGAGCAGCCCTGAGATCAGAGCCACGGGTGCCGCCCAGGACGCGCGTTGGCGCAGCAGCCGGCCCCACTGCCACCAGCCCCGGGCCAGCAGCAGCAGCAGGGTGGGCAACAGCGGCGTGATGTAGCGGTCACTCTTGTTGGGACTGAGGCTGGTGAGCAGCCAGGCGGCCACAAGATTGATCACCAGCCAGCGCCAGCTCCAGGGGTCATCCGCACCACCCTCATCGGCAGCAGAGCGATGGCGCTGAAGCCACCACAGCACAAGCCCCGCCAGGCCCACCACCAACAGAACAACACCCAGCTGCTCCGGCAGCAGACGCAGGTAGAACGACAGGCTTTCCATCGAGAAGGGGTTGGGATCCCCCTCCCGGGCAGCGGATTCGAACACCGCCCGGTTCGTCCCCCCGAGGCTGGTGATCCAGTTGTGGCGCAACCAGGGGCCGATCATCAGCAGCGTCAGCACGGGCAGCAGCAACCCCTGACGCAACCAGCGCCCTCGGCGACGAACGGCGACACCGGCCGCCCAGAGACCAGCCGGTACCAGCAGCAGCAACGCGCTCTGCTTGATCAGCACCGCCGCCAGCGCACAGACCGTGGCCAGCAGCGCCTGGCCCCAGCGACCACCCCGCCTGGGATCACACCAGCAGCTCAGCCGCCACAGCGCAAGGGTCCCCATCGCTGCCAGGGGCATCTCCAGCACATAATCCGTGCGCAGATCCAGCAGAGCCGGTGCGATCGCGGTGAGGCCGCAGGCCAGCAACGCCAGCCCGTCGCCCTGCAAACGGCGCCCCCAGCCGGCCACCGCCAGCAGCAGCAGACCATGCCAGAGGCTGAGGCTCCAGGCGGCAGCCGCGGGATCATCCCCACTCAGGGCCATCACACTGCCGTTCACCAAAGAGGCCAGAGGCGGAATCTTGGGGGAGAGATCCAGCAAGGCATTCCAGCCCTGCCAACCACCGCCGGGAAGCACCCCGATGGCACGGCCGTGATCCAGCGCGCTGTTGAGATAGTCGGCCTGATCCCATGCGGGAAGCCCGGTCTGCAGCTCCCACCAGAGGCGGTCAGCACCGGTGGCCAGAAGCCAGATCAGAAGCAGCGCAGCCCAGAAACGCCAGCGCACCGTCATGAAATCTCGAGCCGACGGCGCTCATCCTGAAGCCGCTTGCGCCGCTGCTTCGCCTCGCGCAGCATCTCTCGACCATCCCGCAGGTAGCTGTCCACGTAGCCCATCGTGTAGCGCTCCAGCTCCTGCAGAGCGTCCTCCACCTCGGAGAAGCAGTGATACACACTCAGGCCGAACCCACGCGCCGACACCGGTGTGGGCAGGGTCTGGAACAGCGTCTTGACCCGTTCCAGCTTCTGAACACTGCGCTCCAGATAGGCGCAGAAGGCCTCCATCAACGCGTCGTCATAGGGATCCGCTGCCAGGGCCTTGAGCTGTGCCGGAAAGGGATTGATCACCTCTCCAAGCAGACGGTCGATCGGGCTGTAGACCCGTCGCAGCCATTCCACAAGCGCATCATCGGCACTGACTCCCTGGCCATGGGCCCGTCTGGCCTGGCTGAGATCCTGCGACGCTGCCGTCGTTCGCGACGCCCGACTGCGGTCGAACGCCCGACGCCGCTCCGCATCGCCGAGCACTTCCCAGGCGGCATTGAGAGCCAGCATGCGCTGATCGTCCCCACCGGCATCCGGATGATGCTGCTTCACGAGCTGCCGGTAAGCAGCCTTGATCTCCTCGGCGCTCGCATGACTGCTCACCCCCAGCTCGTCGTAGGGATCCCTCACAGCTGACCATCCCGGCGCGCCGGCAGCACCGAACCGGAACTGAACATCGGCGTGGACAGATAACGCTCGCCATAACTGGCCAGCATCACCACGATCCGGCAACCGACCATGTCGGAGCGCGCCCCGATGCGCAGAGCGGCGGCGACGGCGGCACCACTGCTGATGCCGCAGAGAAGCCCCTCCTCGCGGGCCAGACGACGGCCGACATCCATCGCCTCATCGTCGGAGACGGTGACGATCTCATCAATCCGTTCGCGCTCGAGCACCGCGGGGATGAACCCCGCTCCGATGCCCTGAATGCGATGCGCGCCGGCAGGCCCACCGGAGAGCACCGGACTGGCCGCCGGTTCCACCGCCACCACCCGCAGCTGCGGAGATCGCTGCTTGAGCAGGCGTGCACATCCGGTGATCGTGCCGCCGGTGCCCACCCCCGCCACAAAGCCATCGATCACACCATCGCAGTCGTGCCAGATCTCCTCCGCAGTGGTGCGTTCATGCACTGCAGGATTGGCCGGATTGTCGAACTGCTGCAGCAGATAGGCCTCGGGAATCTCCTGCACCAGCTCGCGGGCCAGGGCGATCGCACCCGCCATGCCTTCGGCACCATCGGTGAGCTGCAGCTCGGCGCCGTAGGCCCGCAGCATGGCCCGCCGTTCGGTGCTCATCGAATCCGGCATGGTGAGGATGAGCCGGTAGCCCCGCGCGGCAGCCACCATCGCCAGGGCGATTCCGGTGTTGCCACTGGTGGGCTCCACCAGCACCGTGTGGCCGGGCTGGATCGTGCCGTTGGCTTCGGCCTCCAGCACCATGGCGCTGGCGATGCGGTCCTTGACGGACGCCGAGGGATTGAAGCTTTCCAGCTTGGCCAGCAGCTCAGCCCGACAGCCGAACTGCGCCGGAAGGCGGTTGAGCCTCACCAGCGGAGTGCCGCCGATCAGGGCGGTGATGTCAGGGGCGATGGCCATACAACGGCAGCTTGCCCGGGAGCGGCACACAAAAAAAGCCCCCCTGGCGGGGGGCTCTGGGTTGCGTGAGGAGAGATTCGAGGCCTGATCGAGATCAGGCCGGCGAATCAGAACTTGAAGACGGTCTGAACCAGGCCACCGAAGACGCCCAGGGACTTGTAGTCGCCGTTGTAGTTCTGGGTGTCATCACCCCAGGGGCGGGACAGCCAGTAAACGGCGGGAGTCACGGAGATGTTGTCGGTCACCTGGAACTTGTACCAGAGTTCCATGGCGTAGCCGCCATCAGCCACGAAGTCGTCGTCGTTGTCGTAGTCCACCACGTAGGTGAACTGAGGCTGACCAACGGCGAAGCCGAGGGCGTTCTTCATCAGGAACACGTCGTTCCAGGTCAGACCGACCATCCAGCTGGCGAAACGGCGCTTGGCCTGGGCGTCTTCCCAGTCGCCGTTGCCGGTGAGCCAGGATTTGCCGACACCGGCGCTGATGGAAGGAATCCAGCCAGACTCTTCTGGACGCCAGAAGGCGTTGAAGGAGAAGCTGTTGCTGGAAGCTTCGGAGCGCACCTCAACACCGTCAGCATCGTCCACGGTGCAAGGGGTGCCGAACTTGTCGCCCTTGGTGTACTGGGTAGCCGTGCGGAACTTGGCACCACACTGGCCGTAGCGGTAGCCGAGAGCTGCACCCCACTTCTTGTGGCCGTAGGCCACCTGTGCTGTGAAGTTGGCTTCGGAATTGTCGGTCATGAAGCCACCCGAGTTGGGGTTGCTGTCATTGGCCTCACCGGAGTCAGACACGTAGTTCGCAGCAACGGTCCAGTAGGCGTCGCCTTTCTCGACCTGCTTCTTGTTGGTGTAGATGGCACCGAAGCCACCACCGGTCTCCTTGTTCCACACACCGGGAACACCCAGGGAGCCACCGAAGAAGTCAAGAACTTTCTGACCACCCTTGGCGTAGGCAGAAGCCTTGTAGCCCATCATCTCAGTGTTCCGGGTCAGAGGACCGACCTGGATCTTGAAGTTGCTGCCCAGGGGGAAGCGGTAGTACAGGCGATCAATCTCAACAGCGTTGCCGCCGGGGGCTGCCGTGTCGAGCTTGTTCAAAGCAACACCATTGCCGTCCCAGACGCTGTCGTCGCCCTGGTTACCAGCGCGCAGGCGGGTGAACAGCAGATCCTTTCCGGTGAAGGAGGTCTTCAGGCCCAGACGCAGGTCATAGGAGAAGGAGAAGGCACCGTATTCAGCGTTGTACGCATCGCGCTCGCCGCGCTCGGCATCGGCTGAGGTCTTGAAGTTGTCGCCCTTGGCCTTGGTGGCACCCAGAACGAAGTTGGCCTTACCTTTCAGCTTGGTGGTGGTGGAGAACTGGGTAGCTTCCAGTTCGCCGACGCGGGCCTCAAGACCGTCGATGCGGCCGCGGACGATGGCGAGTTCCTTTTCGAATTCCTTGATCAGGCGACGCAGCTCGTCGGTCACCTCGGTGATGCGATCGAGGCAGGCGTTCAGCAGGGCAGCCGCCTCGTAGCGGGTCATCGCCCGGTTGCCGCGGAAGGTGCCGTTGGGGTAACCAGCGACGCAGCCGTAGCGCTCGATCAGGTTGGCCAGAGCCTGGTAAGCCCAGTCCGTGGGATAAACGTCAGAGAACTGGGTGATGCTGGTGACCTGCTCTTCGGTATCCGAGTAGTCGGAAACACCGTTGATGTTCAGGTCGGCGGCGTTGACGCCAGTGGCCAGGAGGCCCAGGGCGGCAGGCGCTACCAGCAGTTGCTGGAAGAGTTTCATGAGATTCCTCACACCAAAATTGAGGGATTTGGACAGGAAGTCCTCTAAAAAAATACTTGCGGGAGAAAACTCTGAACAGGAGGCCGCCAAAGTTTGTGTCCATTACTACCTCTTAACCTTTTAACTCTGGCGGTATGGCAATAAAAAACCCACCGCCGAAGCGGTGGGTGGGGTTGACCTTGCAGGTCTGCTCCAAACGACGTTGGATCAGAACTTGAAGGTGGTCTTGACCAGACCGCTCATGGCGTTGAGGCCATTGTCGCCACGCTGGGTGTTGGCGAACGGCTTGCTCAGGTAGTGAATCGCGGGAGTCACAGTGATGTTGTCGGTGACCTGGAACTTGTAGAAGAATTCCCAGGCGAAGCCGCCACCTGCCAGGTAGTCATCTTCGTCATCTTTGTTGTTGACGTCGATGTCGGTGATGAAGGTGGGCTGACCAGTGGCGATACCAAAGGAGTTGCCCTCCAGGAAGACATCGCTCCACTCCAGACCCACGTACCAGGACTGGGTGGTTGCACTCTTGACGTAGCCGAGGGTGCTGTCCGAGATGTCGGTCAGGCCCCAGCCAGCGCTGATGGAGGGAATCCAGCCGGACTCTTCAGGCATCCACCAGGCGCTCAGACCGTAAGAGTCGGTCTGACCGTCGGTGAGGGACAGGGCAACAGCGCCCCTGGTGCCGTTGCCGGAATACAGGCCAACACCATTGGTGCCGGATGCCTTGGTGTAGGCAGCAGCAACACCCCAGTTCTCAGGCGCGTAAGCGATCTGAGTGGTGGCACTGAAGGCTGCAGCATCTGTACCGATACCACCGCCGTACTCACAATCGGTGGAAGGGCAGCTGCTCTCAGCGTTAGCCGAGAGGTAGCTGGTGGAGATGCTGAAGTCGCCGGGCTTCCACCACACACCTGCACCACCGCCGAGAGCCAGGTTGTAAGCACCCGGTGCACCGGCGTAGGTGAAGAAGTCCATCGTCATGTCAGACGGGTAGGCACTGGGCCACACCGGCAGCATGTTGTCCATACGGACGCGAGGGCCAGCAACAACGGTGAAGTCTTCGCCGACGGGGAAGCTGTAGAACAAACGGTCGATGACCACGGCATTGCCGGTGTCGACTCCGTATTCCTGGCCGAACAGGCCAACGCCGGCGCCGCCATAGATGTTGTTCATGTTGCCGGAGCGCAGACGCGTCACCAGGCTGTCTTTGCCGGTGAAGCTGGTCTCAAGCGCCAGACGCAGGTCATAGCTGAAGGAGGTACCACCGTTGGTCGCGGCGTTGAAGTCGCTGCGCTTGCCGTGGTACTTGGCTGCACCGAACACCCAGTGGGTCGAACCCTTCAGCTTGGTGGTGGTGGAGAACTGGGTGGCTTCCAGTTCGCCGACGCGGGCTTCAAGGCCATCGACGCGTCCGCGCAGGATGGCGAGTTCGGTCTCGAACTCCTTCATCAGGCGACGAAGCTCGTCGGTGATCTCAGTGATGCGATCGAGGCAAGCGTTCAGAAGCGCTGCAGCCTCGTAGCGGGTCATGGCACGGTTGCCACGGAAGGTGCCGTTGGGGTAGCCGGCAACGCAGCCGTACTGCTCAACCAGGTTGCTCAGAGCCTGGTAGGCCCAATCGGTCGGGTAGACGTCAGAAAATTGAGTGACGCTGGTGACCTGCTCCTTTTTGGAAGGGGAGTAGTCGGCAACAGCGGACAGATCAAAATCTGCTGCATGGGCGGCAACCGGGGCCAAAAGGCCGAGAGCTGCCGGAGCCACCAGCAGTTGCTGGAAAAGCTTCATGGTGGGTCCTCACACGGAAAAGGGGACAATGTCCCAAACGGATGGTGCCGTTTACCTCGCGTTAACCACGTAACAATGTGCCGGTCTTTACGCCGACATGTGCGATCTGCTACCAAAATTGCGAAAAACGGTTTGTTGCGCTACTAAAAGCTTCACAAATGTTTGTGATAGGGAACAGGCAAACTCTGCGTTTCAGCTTTTCTGATCACGTCATCCACCGCTGACACCATCAACCGTTCCCGGAAACTGCGCTCCATCCAGATCGCAGCCGGCCTGTTCGCCCTCCTCTGCCTGGCCCTGCAGGGCTGGAGATCCCAGGTGCTGCTGGCCAGCTACGACCAAGGCATCTTCCAGCAGGTGCTGTGGAACACCCTTCAAGGGCATCCCTTTGAAAGCACGCTGTCGTCTCAGTTGTCAGCCAGCGTCGGGCAAGGCGGGGAGCTGCCATCCGTGGATTACGAACGGCTGGGACAACACTTCACCCCCACGCTGCTGTTGTGGGCTCCTCTGCTCGGACTGATCGGCGGTGCCGCGCTTCCCATCGTCCAGGTGGGACTGATCACAGCGGCAGGACTGGTGCTGCATCGCCTCGCCTGCCGGCAGCTCCCGGAACGCACCGCCAACTGGATCGGCTACGGCTACTTCGCCGGCAACGCCCTGATCGGACCAACACTCGGCAATTTCACCGATCTGTGCCAGCTGCCCCTGGCCGTCTTCGCCCTGATGCTGGGCGTGCTCGAGCGACGCCGATGGTTGATCGCGACGTCCGCCCTGCTGATTCCACTGATCCGTGAGGACACGGGCGTTCTGCTCGTGGCGGTGGGCCTCTGGGTGCTGATCCGGCACCGCGCACGCTGGCCGATGGCGCTGATGCTGATCATCTGGGGCGGCGGATGGGTTCTGATCTGCACCAACCTTCTGATGCCGTTGTTCTCAGACGACAACGCCAAACGGTTCATGGTCGAGAACTTCGGCCAGTACCTCGGCGACAGCGCCAACGAGGGCAGCAGCAGTCTCGGCGTGGCCCAGCGGATCATCAGCCAGCCGTTGCTGCTCCTGCAGCAACTGATCGACCCTCCAGGTCAGACACTGCTGTATCTGCTGGGGCATGCGCTGCCGTTTCTGTTCGTCCCGTTGCTGAGCCTCGACACCGTTCTGCTGGCCGGGCCCTGCCTGCTGGGATTGTTCCTGGCTCAGGGCGCCAATGACCCTCTGTCGATCACCATCCGCTACACCCTGCTGGTGGTACCGGGGTTTGCGCTCGGATCCATGTTCTGGTGGCAACGGCGCCGAGATCCGGTGCCCGGTCGCCGCACCCGCCTGGCCTGGGGCTGCTGCCTGGCGCTCTCGCTGCTGCTCACGATCAGCAGCAACCCTCACCGCAGCCTCTCTTTTGCCATTCCAGACAGCATTCACCCCTGGATCTACAGCTCTCCGCTGCAGCAGTGGCGTCACGGCATCGCAGCCCGGGCCGCCGTGGCTGTGATCCCGCCGGAGGCAACCGCCGCCGCCAATACCCCCCTGGTGCCGTTGCTGGCCAGGCGCGAAGTGCTGGTGCGCTTTCCCTTCACGACGGACTATCTCGATCGCGACAGGACAGCCCATCCGGTGGACTGGATCGCCGTTGATCTGGATCTGCTCGAGCGGTACGGCGTGGCCTTCAGGGGCGACTGGCGTCAGCTGCGCAACAGCCGGCGTTGGATCAGCGATCACCGCGAGTCCTATGAAGTGCAGGCTTTGAGCGATGGCGTCGTCGTTCTGGAACGGCACGGTCAGCGCCGACCCGACCTTGAAACCGCTCTGGACGAGCGCCTCTCCCGGGCCATGCCCGCAGATCCTCGCGATCTCTGAAAAAACGATGCCCCCGACCGGTGAACCGGTCGGGGGCTCTCGCCGGGTCCGCTCTTGCCGCGAAACCGGATGATCAGTCAGAGGACGGTGCCGTTCAGCCGGCGTTCTCCGCGATCAGCAGACCCTGGGTCAAACAACTGGAACTCATGGACACCTCCTCCTGAAGGATTGTGAATGCCGGCTCTGCCTTCGAACGCACCTGTCACTCAAGGAGGACCGACACATTCACAGAGCTGCACCCCGAACATTGAGACAATAACCAGATCGGCCTGTCATCGGGGCGACGATGCGTTCATGCCCTGATTCCGTGCGCGTTCCCTGGCCCGGCCTGCTGGCGATGGCCCTGGTGGCAGCCGGCCTCGCCCTGATCGGTCTGGGAGATCAGCCGTTGCGGGATTTCGACGAGGGCACCGTGGCGCGGGTGGCCCTGGAACTCAGCCAAGGCCAGGGAGAAGCTGCTCTGCTGCCGACCCTCTGGGGTGAGCCTTATCTCAACAAGGCCCCTGGCCTGCACAGCCTGATCGGCGCAGTGATCCAACTGTCGACTCCAGGCGACCAGCTTCCCCCGGAAGGCCTGGTGCGACTGATGCCGGCCCTGCTCTCCAGCCTGGTGGTGCCCCTCGGCGGCCTGCTGCAGTGGCGCTTGCGCCCCGGTGATCGCGGCAGTGCCCTGGCCACTGGAGCTCTCCTGCTCACCTTGCTGCCGATCGCTCGCCACGGACGTCTGGCCATGCTCGATGGCAGCCAGCTCTCGGCGATGGCTCTGCTCTGGCTGGCCCTCGCCAGCCTGAACGGTCGCAGCGGCGACCGCTGGTGGGGACTGACCGCCGGACTGATGGGCAGCGCCATGCTGCTGTTGAAGGCACCTCTGCTGATACCGATGGCCGCCGCCGCCCTGGCAGCGGCGGCCCTGGGAATGGAATGGCGTCAGTGTCGGGTCGGGGCCGCCGTCACCGGCCTTCTCACTGGCCTTCTCCCCGGCATCGCCTGGCATCTCTGGCATGCCCACAACCGCGGGGCCCTCGCCCTTTGGATGTGGGGGGGCGACGGCGCTGGCCGGGTGCTGCTCGACGCCGGTGAGGGCAGCGACCTGCGCTGGCGCGTCCCGCTGATCGAACTGCTGGAAGGAGGCTGGCCCTGGCTGCTGCTGTTTCCGCCTGCCTTGCTCTGGGCCTGGCAACAGCGTCGCAGCCGTTGGGGACGCTGGTGTCTCACCACCCTTGTGGTTCTGGCCGGAGCGATCCTGCCGCTGAAAACCCAGCTCCCCTGGTACAGCCATCCCCTCTGGCTGCCCTTCGCCCTGGTCAGTGCCCCCCTGCTCACCTGGCTGGTGGAGCGCACCGATCAGCAGGTTCCCCTCCGCCGGCTGTTGCTGCGCATTCCAGCGATGTGGATGCTGCTGGGCCTGCTGCTGCTGATGGCGACGGCTGTGAGCTTCACGCCGGCAGGGGCCGGGCTGGCTCCCTTTCGCGGTCTGGCCATCGCAGCCGGTCTGGGCTGGGGATGTGGCGGTTGGTGGCTGCAGTCTGCCCAGCGGCAGCAACGGCAACGCGGCCTGATCAGCCTGGTGAGCGGCAGCGTGATCGCTCTGGCTCTGCTGTTCAGCTCGCCGCTGTGGCTCTGGGAACTGAATGAGACCTGGTCCGTCCGCCCCGTGGCAGCCCTGAGTCGTCTCAGCCCGGGGCAACCGGTCCAGCTGCAGGGATATGACGAACGGCCGAGCTTGAACTGGTACGCCCGCCAGCGGATCCGACGGAGACGCAACGGTGATGCGGGTTGGATCCTCACCCGGAAATCACGCGGGAACTGCGTGGTTTCCTTCAGAGATGGCGACTGGGCCCTGGCGCGCTGCCGGTAGCCTGACCCCGATTGCAGCGGGTTGTGTCGTCCACGCAGCAGACCGTCGAGACCACGTCGCCCGCCGGACTCTCGATCGTTCTGCCCACCTTCAACGAAGGAGACTCGATCGCCTCGGTGATCGGTTCACTGCTGACGCTCAGTGAACAGGAGCCCCTGGAGATTCTGGTCGTGGATGACGACTCCAGCGACGGCACCACGGAAACGGTCCGGGCCATGGCCCTGCGGGATCCACGCATCCGCATCATCCATCGACTGGGGCGTTCAGGGCTGGCAAGCGCCATCAAAGAGGGCCTGATCGATGCGATTCACCCGCGGGCGATCGTGATGGACAGCGATGGTCAGCACGAGCCCGCCTCAGTGCTGGATGCCTTGCGGATGCTCGACCAGCAGCATCTCGATCTGGTGGCCGGCAGTCGCTTTCTTGATCAGTCGGAGATCCGCGGCCTCAGCGATCGACGCACCGACGGCTCGAGCCTGGCCAACGCCCTCGCGCGCCGAAGCCTGCCCGCCAGCTACCGCCATCTGACCGATTACATGAGCGGCTTCATGGCCCTGAATCTCAGCCGCTGCCTGCCGCTGGTGCGCCAGGTGGATGTGAACGGGTTCAAGTTCCTCTACGAACTGCTGGCCATCAGCCGAGGGCGGTTGAAGGTCGGGGAGATCCCGCTGATCTTCCAGCCCCGACGCCACGGCAGCTCAAAACTGGACAGCGCCATCCTCTGGGATTTTCTGGTGTCCCTGCTGCACACGGCCAGCCTCCGGTTGCTGCCGCGCCGCGCCATCAGCTTCGGACTGGTGGGCGCCAGCGGTGTGCTGGTCCAGCTGATCACCACCGCTCTGCTGATGAGCCTGCCGGGACTCAGCTTTCAGCAGGCACTCCCGATCGCCGTGATCACCGCCGCCAGCTCGAACTACCTGATCAACAACGCCCTCACCTTCCGGGACCGTCGCCAGAGGGGAACCCGGCTGCTGCGCGGCCTGCTCAAGTTCCTGCTGGTCGCCTCGCTGCCCGCCCTGGCCAACGTCGGTTTGGCCACCAGCTTCTACACGCTGGTGAATGAGCACGCCATCTGGGCACAGCTCGCGGGAATCGTGGTGGTTTACGTCTGGAATTACGCGGCGTCCTCCCGCTTCGTCTGGAACACGCCGTGATCTGGCTGCCCATCACGGTCGGTGTGCTGCTGCGGCTGATTCAGTTGTGGATGCCGATTGTCGGCGTCCACAGCTGGCGCCAGGCCGATACAGCGGCCATGGCCCGCCACTTCGCCCTGTCAGACACACCGATCTGGCTGCCCCAGATCGACTGGGCCGGCGCCGCTGAGGGCTATGTGGAATCGGAATTCCCGCTGTTTCCATTCTTGGTGAGTCGTCTCTATCAGCTGTTCGGAGTTCAGGAATGGCTGGGTCGCGGGCTTTCGCTGCTCTGCAGCGCTCTGACCATCTGGCTCGTGATCCGACTGGGACGGCGCTGGTTCGGCGCCCGAGCGGGCTGGTGGGGTGGGTTGTTCTTCGCCATCGCCCCGCTCGGGGTCTATTACGGACGCACCTTTCAGGCCGAGGCCCTGCTGTTGCTCTGCGGCGCGGGCTGCCTCGAGGCTCACAGCCACTGGCGGCGCCAGGGGCCCGTCTGGGCATTGCTGCTGAGCTGGCTGTGCTTCACATGCGCAGGATTGATCAAGGTGATCCCACTGCTGTGGCTCGGACTGCCGCTGCTGATGGTGCAGCTGAATGTCGAGCCGCAGCTTGAGGCAGCCACACAGACGAACATCCTGCGACGCACCAAGGGCCTGCTGCGCTCACCCGGCTTCTGGTTGTACGTCGGCGCCAGCCTCGCTGCCATCGCGACCTGGTACGCGCATGCTTACCAACTTGGCCTGACCAGCGGCTTCAGCTTCGGGTTCTGGGGTGGCGGCAGCGATCGCAGCAGCCTCAGCCTGCTGCTGGATCCAGGCAACTGGTTCAACCTGAGCCTGCGCGTGGCGCTGCGGTTGCTGGCCATCGCCGGGGTGCCCTTCCTGTTCAGCGGCATCTGGCTGAGCTGGCGCAGCCCAGACGGACGCACGGCGATCAGCGGACTGCTGGGGGTTCTGCTCTGCACCCTGGCCACGATGCGCTCCAGCAGTGTTCACGAGTACTACCAGTTGCCACTGCTGCTGTTCGCCTGCCCCTTGATGGGACTGGGCTGGCACCAGTGGCAGCAGCGATGCCGACGCTGGCAATCATCCGCCTTGATCAGCCTCTGGCTCGCCATCAGCCTGGCGGTTCTGTCCTTTGATTACTGGGCCCTGGAACAACGCCAGGTTCAGGATTGGATGCCACTGGCCATGAGGATCCGTCAGGAACTGCCCGAGGGCAGCCGCATCGTGAGCGTCACCAGCACCGATCCAACACTGCTGAATCTGGCCAGACGACAGGGCTGGCTGATCTCCAGCAAACAACTGAATCCGGAACGCCTTCAGAGCTGGCGGGAGCAGGGAGCCAGCCACCTGGCGGGCAGTTTCCGCTGGGAGAAAATGTACCGGCCGATGTCGGAGGGCCGACAGCGTGCCCTGCGAAACCTGGCTGCCGGCAGCCAGGAAGCCTGGGTGGATGACGTCAGCCAGACCTATTTGATCCCCCTTGATGCCATCAGCGCCAGTCCCTGAAGCCGGCCCGGGATCCAGCAGAAGGGTTCCATCCCGCCTCGTGATGATGGCGACTGGCGTGGGATTGCTGTTCTGGCTCAGCGCTGCGGCTCGCCATGGCCTCCTGCAAAGCAATGCCTATGACCTGGGTCTGTTTGATCAGTGGGCCTGGCTGATCAGCCGGGGACTGCCGCCGATCTCCTCGATGGAGCAGGTGCATGTGCTGGCGGACCACGGTGCCTGGATGCTCTACATCGCCGGTGGCGCCTACCGCCTGCTGCCATCGGTGCAGTGGTTGCTGGCCAGTCAGGCCCTAGCGCTCAGCCTGACGGCACTGCCCATCTGGTGGCTTGCCCGACAGGCGGGCCTCCCGGAACGGCGCTGCTGGTTGATCTGTGGCCTCTGGTGGCTGCAACCGGTGGTGTTCAACGCCAACCTGTTCGATTTCCACCCGGAGACCTGGGTGATGCCCGCCTTCGCCATGGCGCTCTGGGCCGAACGGGCGGAACGGCCACGCCTGTGGCTGGCACTGCTGCTGCTGATGCTCGGGGCCCGTGATGGGCTCGTGCTGATCAGCGGTGGCATGGCCCTGGACCTGGCCTGGCGCCGGCGCTGGCGCTGGGCCGGTGCTGCAGCGGCCCTGTCTCTCGCCTGGTTGTTGATGTTGAGCCGTTGGCTGTACCCATGGCTGCGCGATGGAGAAGGGCCCAAAGCCGCCGGCCGGATGTTCAGCCACCTCAGCGGCAGCCCCCTCCAGATTCTCCAGAGCCTCGACTGGAGCGGAGGAAGCCAGTACCTGCTCCTGCTCTGCCTGCCCTGCATCTGGCTCTGGCGACGGCGATCGCTGCCGACGCTGCTGATCGGCATGCCCCTGGTGCTGGTCAACCTGCTGTCAGCGTCTGCGAGCTATCGCACCCTGCTGCACCACTACAGCCTTCCGCTGGCGGTGGTGGCTGTGGTCGCGGCCATCGATGCCACGGTGAGCCGGCAGCCGCACGCACCTCAGGTCGGCCGACGCCAACGCGCCTTCCTCCTGGGCTGGGTCGTGCTCTGCTGGCTGGCCCTGGCCAAGCCCTGGTTCTTCACAGGTCCTTATCTGAACCGGCTGGCCATGCTTTCCGACGTCGACGCCGCCATCAACAGGATTCCTGCTTCAGCCGAGGTGTTGACCACCAGTTACATCGTGCCCCACCTCAGCCAGCGCGAACGGGTGGCATTTCCCAAGAACAAAGCGGGAATCGCTGATTCTGAAGCCACATTTGACATCATCCTGCTGAACCCGAACGACCCAGGCTGGGGCTCTTCGACCGCCGCTCAGCAACAGTTGCTTGATAAGGCTTTGCTGGAGGGCTGGTCGTGTCAGCGTTGGCCTTCGGAACTCAGGCTTTGCATCACGCCCCGAGAAGGCTTCACACCACCGGGCTTGAGATAGAGATACACCGAATGAACAAAGATCCCGGAATAGAACAGCAATTCCCCCAGCTCCTGCTCACGGGTATGAAAAAACTCGAAATCGACCCCAGCCTTGGCAGCAACAACACACCAGTAAATGATCGCAGCAATCAGGAAATAACTGGCCGTGCACCAGACAGGAAGCAGGATGTCAGCCAGCGAGCGGGAACGCACCCAGCCGGAATGACGCCCCCATGCCCCAATGATCGCAAGGCAGAAGAGCACTGACATCACAACAGCCGCGATCGACCATGTGTGGTGGTGAATGAACCAAAGATTATGGATGCTGCTTTCACCCTGAACATTGACGTCACTCATGAGCTTCGGCGTTTGCCAGTTAAAGATCATCTGCCCCCAACTCATCTCTTCCATTCCAACCAAGAACAACCCTGCCGCCAGCGACGAGAGGACCCATTTCGCAGTTGAGCGTTCCCATGCCAAAGCCGTTCTCCACACAAGGAACGCCGATGCGATCAACAGAAGAAAACCAGCCCACTCAACAACACTTCCTTCAGAAATCGTACGGAGATAAGACTGGAATTCTTTTTTTGTATCCAGCACAATCACCCGATAGGCAAACAAACAAGGCGCCATCACCAGCGGAAGCATGAACACCTTCCTGAAGCGACTTGGATCAAGATTGAAATCGCGCAACCACGACGACAGGCCTCGCCGGAGCGCCGACATCAACAGAACCACCCCCAGCAATCCCTGCATGGACTGCGGCCCAGAGAACGACGACTGCCCAAGAACAACTTGAACCGCGCTGACAAGGCCAAGAACGGTCAAGACCGCACCGATCAGCCCACCGAAAACGTCAGCCCCACGAGACAGGACCTCCACCCTGAGCGACGACGGCACCGCTGAGTTCGACGCTGCCTGGCGAACAGACGCTCGAGAGAAGGAAACTGCCAAGCAGAGGGCCTAATCAATCGTTAAGCCGGATTTAACCATTCTTTTACCTTCCGAGTCGGCTTGCGCAGCCAGTTCCACAGCGGCAGCACGCACGACACACCCACAAAAAAAGGCGCCTTGCGGCGCCTTTGACTTGATTTGATTTCAACCCTGACCGAATCAGAGAGCGTTGCCGCGGGGCAGAACCTCTTCAGGGAAGACGAAGTTTTCGTGCGGCTGGTCAGCCGGTGCCATCCAGGCACGCAGACCTTC
>ERZ802822.195-NODE-195-length-46085-cov-8.101678_pt1 | contig 46085 bp, 39 predicted proteins | sample MGYA00345649_ERZ802822 | MGnify/ENA primary metagenome ERZ802822 (study PRJEB30503, sample SAMEA104212359) | marine metagenome | biome: Westerlies Biome; feature: [SRF] surface water layer (ENVO:00010504) within the epipelagic zone...; material: water...
AAAAAATCGGATTGTAAAATTAAAATATTGCTACTCCAACATTCATCTAGCAACTAATTATTCAAATAAACATACACAATATGCTTAAGTACTACTTCTTGACTTTATTTTTGATTTTTTCATTGGATATAAACGCCCAAAATATATCTGACCAAAAAAATATTTCGGGTAATGTTGAATTAGCCGAACGATTTACCACTCAAAAAATGGACAAGCTTATTGGGTCCACTAGAGTATACCCACGATGGATAAAAGACAGTGATGATTTTTGGTATACCTATGAAACAGCCGAAGGTAAACAATGGTACTATGTGCACACCGATGAGCGACGTCAGAGGCCTCTTTTTGATCGTGAGCGATTGGCCGCAGAGCTTTCGGAAAGCTTTAAGCGTCCCTTCAACGCCACAAATTTAGCCCTGAAAGGCTTCGATTATGATACCGATAAGCAGCGTTTCACCTTTCATGTAGATAGTGTTGAGTTTATTTATAATGTGGACAATAACACCTTGGTTAAAGGTGATTCTCTGCAACCGGACAAGCAAGAACCCTGGCAGACCTATTCTCCCGATAGCACATGGATAGCCTACGCACAGAATCACAATCTTTTTGTGATGAGTGCCGATACCTCGGACAGTACCGTATTCCAACTAACCGAAGATGGGGAACGTTGGTTTTCGTATCAATGGGATCAAGGCTCTACCGATAGTACCGAAAAAATGAGAGCTCGAGTTCGCTGGTTTGACGACGAAAAAAAATTATATGTTCAACGAACAGACTATAGAGAGGTGGAAGAGCTTTGGGTGATCAACTATTTAAAGAAGCGACCCGAGCTCGAGACTTATAAATATGCCATGCCAGGGGAAGAAGAAATTGGTATCCAACATCTCGAGGTTTTTGATATAGAAAACCAATCACGGACCATTATAGACACCGAAATGTGGGAAGATCAAAGCCTAGACGCTGATCCGGGGAGGCTAATTAAAGGTGATTATCGTGCCAATAGCTCTGATTATTTGTATTTCACTCGGTTGAATCGCGCCGCTAGCAAGGTTGAATTAGTTCGAGCAAACACCAGTACGGGAGAAAGTGAGGTTATTTTTGGTGAGGAAAGTAAACCATACTGGAATTGGCGGTTTATGGACGTGGCTATAATCGAGGAGGGTAAAGAGTATATATGGTGGAGTGAGCGAACGGGTTGGGGACAGTTTTATCGATACGATGCCAGTGGTAAAATGATCAATGAGATAACGAAAGGAAATTTTGTAGCCGGAAATGTGGTAAAAATAGATACAGCCGCTCAAACCATGTTTTTTACAGCCTTTGGACGAGAAGAGGGTGAGCATCCTTATTATCAACATCTTTATAGTGTACGATTCGATGGTAACCGGTTGCAGCACCTGAGCCCAGAGTCTGGAAACCATCAAATCTATGCATCGACCGAAGGGAATTACTTTGTGGACAATATCTCCACCGTTGATACTCCCACACGCTCGGTTCTTAGAGATGGGTCTGGAAAGATTATTCTCGAGCTGCAGCAAGTCAACATAGATCGCGCCACCGAATTGGGCTGGGAAGTACCGGAAACCTTCACCGTCAAAGCCGCCGATGGAGCAACCGACCTGTACGGGGTCATGTGGAAACCCTTCGATTTTGATCCAAATAAGAAATACCCCATTGTTTCTTATGTATATCCAGGCCCTCAAACTGAGCCTTTCCCCATTACTTTTGGGGCTTCTCGTCACCAAGCACTCGCCCAAGTTGGTTTTATCGTTGTAGCTTTCGGAAATCGTGGAGGTAGCCCACTCCGAAGTCGTTATTATCATACCTATGGATATGGAGATTTGAGGGATTATCCATTGGCTGATAACCGGTATGGTTTAGAGCAGCTCATCGGGCGGCACACATTTGTAGATGGCTCAAAAGTTGGGATTTATGGACACTCTGGTGGGGGCTTTATGTCTACTGCGGCCCTTCTCACCCACCCCGATTTTTACGACGTAGCCGTTTCCTCCGCAGGAAATCATGATAATAACGTGTACAATCGGTGGTGGAGTGAAACTCATAACGGAGTCGAAGAGACTACCAAAGTGATAAAAGAAATGGGCGAGGATAGTGTAGAAGTAGAAAAAACCATCACTACTTTTGACGGTCCCATTGAAACCAACTCCGCACTGGCCAAAAACCTTCAAGGAAAGTTACTTTTGGTACATGGGAACATTGATAACAACGTCCATCCAGCTAATACCATCCGATTAGTGGACGCACTCGTTAAAGAAGGGAAACGATTTGATATGATGATTTTACCTGGTCGTCGTCACGGCTTTGGCCCGTATCAACCCTATTTTGAGCGGATGATGTGGTACTACTTCGCCGAACACCTACTGGGTGATTACCAAGGCTCAACGGTGGATTATCACATCCCTGAAGATCTGGATTAAGAAATAGAAACCAATATCTATCTTAAAAAAAGCCCCTGATTTGGTTATATCATGGGCTTTTTTATGCCCTTTATTTCAGCAATATCATCTTATTAGTTAACACCGATCCCTTAAAACGAAGTTCATATACATAAACACCACTTGCAAGAGCTGAGGCATCGAAGCGAACCATATGATTACCGGCGTTCCGTTGTTCGTTTATCAAAGTCGATACCACTTGGCCTAACATGTTATAAACCCGTAATTCTACCAGACCGGATTGGGGTATATTATAGGTAATTTGCGTGTTTGGATTAAAGGGATTTGGGTAATTTTGAGCTAAAGAAAATTCGGAAACAGCTATCATTTCATTTTCGTTTGATGTACCTGAATTCTTAATAACCACTGTTTTGTCTAAACTAAACAGCCAATTATTGACCTCAGAATCATAGTCCGTATCAAATTCATATCTGAGTATATGATTCCCCTCATTCAAGCTAATAGGACCCACTGGAATACCTCTCCAATTAATAAAGCTTCCTGTTCCTGTTACCTGCTTTTTCCCACTGACATCTACATTATCAATGAACATAGTAAAATTCCCAAATCCGGGAACGGTTGCTACATAGGGTGTAAAAGTATAATTACCTGCTTCTGCAACCCTAAAAGTATACTCTATCCACTCTCCCGCTACTATCCAGTTGACATGTATCTGTCCACCATCGCCACTTAAATCAACTCCTTCACCTGTTCTAAAGAATTGATTGTTAGCATCCATGTCGTGATAGGCAATACCTTCTCCACCGTTATCGTAATTTTCTGCTTGGATGGTACCAGGAACAGAAATAGGAGTACCTCCATAAGGTGTTCCATTAGGCAATACTTTTACGGCTACACTATCCTCTGTAATAAACCCATCGGTATTTTCTACCTTTAAATACACCATATACTCACCAGCCTCATAAAACGTAAATGTAGTATCGGATTGGTTAGAAGAGCCTAAAGTTCCAAATGTCCATGTAAAATCTAGGCCCAACTCATTCCTATCAAAACTATTCGAAGCTTTGAATTGTACGGATAAGGGAGATTTACCTACTGTTTTATCTGCGTTAAGCAACACAACTGGAGCGTTTGGATTTACTTGTTGCGTAGTTTCGGCCATCATTTCACCAGCTGCTACCGTCATACTGTAACCATCAGAAAATGTCACTATGCGTTCACTCGTATCGGCATTATAAGCGATATAGGTTCTATCCTCCCCCTTTTTAAATACAGAATAGGTGGGAATATCAGCAGTAACAGAAATATCTACTTGGCCCATTTTTTTCATGTTATACAACCAATGCATGGTAAACGGTTGAGATAAACCATTAAACACCTCATCATGATCGTTGTAATCAACATTAGGTGACTCTGTTAGGTAGTGAGATAACGCCTGATTAGGATCCGACATGGACAAATACAACCAAAAAAGATCTTTCCATAATTTAGGCTGTCCACTTCGCTCTTCCACTATTTCATTGTAATTTTTTAACACATAATCTGTGTGTCTACCTAAGTAAAGTGATCCACTTGTGATAGGTAAAAAGTTAATCCCATGAACGAACTCTGGATCTCCACCAAACCATGTTGCATGAACTCCTTTTGAACCCCAAACCATGGCTAAAGCAGCATGAGGGTAATTATCAGGGAATACTTCCTCGTCGATATCGAACCAATACTGTTCTACAGCCGTTGTTTCGGTAGCGTATAAAAATATACCCATATCACGTATTTCGGTCTGTCCAGTAACTTCCCCCCATAAGATTACTGCAGAGGCATAATTCATGGACTCTGAACTGGATTCTTGATTATTTCCCTCCGCAAAATCACCATGTCCCGCAGCCCATGAGTGCCCCGCATAAATATCAAATGACCGAAGAAAGGGGAATAACTCATCTTCTCTATCCCAATTATTTGCATCGCGGATTAACATATTAACCATGCCTCCCCATTGTTCTTGAGTTGCCCACTCTGGATCGTACTGAGCAATGGTAGCAGCACTTACAATGGCATAACTCATATGAAAATGATGATCGTTAATTTGATTATCAGCGCCATACCCTGATGGATAACCAGTTAAAACATCCCATTTCGCGTTATAAGAATATTCTTGTTCACCACCTACGGTAAACCAATCTTCCAGTCTTGTTTTCAATTCAGACAAAAAATAATCTCTCGCAGTGGTACGTCCCATCTGATCAGCCAAATGTACTAAATTGGCAAATCGCGCCATGGCCTTACCATTTTCATAGGAAGGTCCCGGGTCAAGAGACTCGTTGGTTACCTCAGCAATTAACTCTCCAAGAACATCTGGATTATAATCACCTTCATTGGGAAGCGCAGGTAATACTCCTTGAAACGCGAGTGTGGTAGTAAAAACATTTCCTTTAATTAGTTTCATTTCTCCCCTTGGTGAAACAAAAGAATATTCTGTTAATGGCTCGTTTACGTATAACCATTGATGCCGGTAGAGTGCTGAAATAGTTTCATTTATGTTTCCTTCAGCCGAATCCTTAAGTACGGTCTCATACCTATAGGTAGAAATGATAGACGAAGCAGCCTCATCGTAAATCCAATCGACTTTACTATTGGTAATAAAAGCATACGCTCTCACTCGAAACTCTTCTAGTGTTTCTTGGCTATTATTCGGAAGAAGTGCCACCGATAGATAATCTTTCCCACTAAGACTAGAAGTATAGGTACTTCCGGTATTCCAAACGGAACCTGTGGGTGCAAAAATACCATAATGCCTACCTTCTATGGTTATCCCTAAAACGCCACCATTATTGTACCAAGTGGTTGGATTACCGTCAAAATTGATCATAGCATCCCCACCATTGATTTCAAAATATACAAAAGGTAAACCATGTCCCATGGTAGCTAGCATAGATTTATTCCCATCTATCCACTCTGCCGTAACGGTCCAATCGTCATAGCTATAGGTTTTGGTATTAGATGCATTCATACCTTGAATACCCACTGTCATTTGAGCATCATAAGGAAATAAATAATCCGCTCCTGGTGCAGCATTGATAAGCACATGTTCAGCCTGATAGCTAAGTTCTAGACCCGACTTATTAGCCTGTAAAGAAAGTGGGTGGGCAATTAGTTTTCCAGAGTGTTGGTTTCCAAAAAAGGGATAAATTAAGCTACTCCACCAATCATTGGTTTGTACTCTCTGGTCAAATGAAGTAGATACTTTTGGTGAAATGTTTTGGCCACTTGCATTTTGAGGGCCTATTTCACCGGATGGTAGAGTTGTGCTGTAGCTTCCAGCACCAACCTGAACCACCTGTGCACTAAGCGTTATACTTGTAAAAAAGAGTACTAAAAATAGAATGTATTTTACGTTTAATTGAAGATGATTAAAGAAAGTTAGGCGAAGATGATGAATAGTATTAATCATTGAATTGTTCTTTATGAGGTATGGTTTTAGTACGGTAGTTCTAAAACAAACGAGTAATAGATTGTACTAAAATTGATGGTGGTTAGAGTTTATTTGCAATTTCTCTTACTTTCATACCCTGTAAAAACGTAGTACAATTCTCTTGGCCTTTATTTTTAATGGTCATAGTACATAAGAAGAAGAATACATAAAGTACATAAATTAAAAAACAGAACAAATTGGAACTCGTCTGACAGTTCTCTAGTTTTATTCTTCTAGCAAAAGAGTTTACATTAGATGGTTATTCAACTTCTGCTGTGAGCTCCTAATTATTACCCATACTACGTACACATAGCCTTAAAAAAATGGCTCGTAAAAGCTTTGACATCCCCGATCAGTATCGTTCCCCGGTCATTCGCCAAGTGAAAGAGGCTACTAAAATACTGGACCCCACAAAAAAGGATCTCACACCTACCCTCTTGGATTTTGGCCCTGTACAGTTTTACATCCCCCGATTTTTTGGCTTTTGTTACGGAGTGGAAAATGCCATCGATATTGCCTACAAAGCACTCCGAGAGCATCCTGACAAAAATATTTATTTGCTCAGTGAAATGATCCACAACCCCACGGTCAACGAAGATTTGCTCAAAAAAGGCATGCAGTTTCTTCAACACACCGATGGAAGCGAGCGCATTCCAATCGATTCCTTGAGCTCCGAGGACATCGTTATTGTACCCGCCTTTGGCACCACGGTAAAAATAGAAGAGCAACTAAAAGCAAAGGGTATTGATCCCTATGCCTTCAATACGACCTGCCCATTTGTCGAAAAAGTTTGGAAACGAGGGGCTCAACTAGGAAAAAAAGACTACTCCCTTGTAGTTCATGGGAAACATGAACACGAGGAAACCCGAGCCACCTTTTCGCACAGCTCTACCCACTCTAACGTGGTGGTCGTACTAAACCCTGAAGAAGCGCATATCTTAGCTGATTGCATGCTAGGAAACCGGCCCAAAGAGGACTTTGAGCACTATTTTGGCCATAAATGTACCCCTGGTTTTGATCCCCAAAAAGATCTTCAGCGTTTCGGAGTCATAAACCAGACCACGATGTTGGCAACCGAGACGCAAGAGGTCATGGATATTCTAAAAAAAGCGACCCTTCAATTGTTTAGTGAGTCCGATATTCAGCAGCATTTTGCTGACACCAGCGACACCCTATGTTACGCGACTAATGAAAATCAATCCGCTACCCTCGCTCTCTCTAAGGTAGAAGCCGATCTAGCTTTCGTTGTGGGCGGGTATAATTCCTCCAATACCATGCACCTGGTCGAAATTTTGGAACATTCGTTCCCAACTTACCACGTTAGAGATGCCGCAGAAATCATTGATCAAAGCCTCGTACGGCACTTTAACCAGTGGGAAAAAGAAATACTGGAAACGACAAACTGGCTAGAACACTCCCGAAACCCACTCAAAATTGCGCTGACATCGGGAGCATCGTGTCCGGACGCACTGGTCGATGAAGTTCTGATGCGCTTATTGGAGTTTTTCCCAGGTCATCGCGATATCGAGGATGTATTGGCGCCTTTTGAAGCAACTGACACTTTTTGAAGCAACTGGCTCTCTTTAGCCCCGATCACTCATTAATTAGACCCTCGCCAACGAATCTACTCATTAATCAAACTAAAGAAACTAACCACACTAGGCCTGAAACTTTTTAATTCAATGGCAAGGTTTGCATCAACCAGGCGGATTTCAGGGGTCACAATTCCGGTGGTATTATTTCGAATAGCCCCATAGTCAACGTATGCTTCAAATGGTCTGGCTTTTTCGGCTTCGCTGTATTGTTCGATAGGCACGCGATATTGAACCGTGACCGTAGATGGAGAGAAATTAAACCGTTGATTTCTAGGCGCATTTTCGAGCCGCAGCACCAGGGTTAGTTCCCCCTCGGTAAACTCAGTTACCGTTTCATGATAGCTCACCAAATTCTGATCGAAGCTAAGAGCAGGATCCGAAGAAATAATTGGGAGTTGCAGGGTAATGTTATCGCGAATATTGTTGAGTGTAACCGAATAATCAATGATCCAAGCTTCTAAGTTTTCCACTTTAGACACCGCCCCAGACACCCAAATACTATCCGGTTCCAGGTACCCTTCCCCAACTCGGTCGTAGCGTTCGGCATAGTTAAACGTAGGCTCCCAAAAAAGCGGGAGTTGTTTGCTCATCATGGGTTCTAGATCCAAGGATAAACGAGTGGGATTTACGTTTAAAACCAAGACATCTTGTTCAGGGGCAAAGCGCTGCCGAACCTGACTAAAAACGTCAATCTCACCTGAACTAATATCTACCGGTACCGCTGGGGGATTGTTTTTCAGGCTAATTAGTTTCCAACCCTCTCCACTTATTTCGGCCGCAATGGTTTCAGGAATAGCATCTACCAAAGCCATGCCTTCTGGAACAGAACCCACTTCTAAAGGGACTTCTACATCGATGTTATAGGATCCGTTCAAATTAACCACCATCCATAAGGTCATGGCAAGCACATAGGAAACAACAAAAACAGTGATTTTTTCCTCCCGTGAAGTATTTGAGGCTCCATTCTCTTTCCGCAATCCAATGAGGGCGGTATCAATGGCTCGAACCGCCTTTATAAAAGGGCTAAAAATGGTATTTGGGCTATTCTTCGGGGAAGTTTTTTTCATCGTTATGCAGTTTCCTTAAATATACTTTGGCCAATGCCTATTTCCAACCATTGAGTCGGACGTGGCATAGCCTTACTTGGCCACTACTTTAAGCTCCTGCACTACCTTATGATCCACCGAATCGTTCAGCCTTTTGGCAATATGAAATCTGTTCGCGTGAATTTCGTGTCGCCATACCGCATTTGAAACCACGCAGGTCAGTATGCTCCCTTGGAAATACAAATCGTGGGTTTGTTCCGCTATTTTTGGCCCAACAACGTCACCCCATTTAGCTAGTACCATTCCCTGTCGCAATTTTTTCTGATGGGGGTAGCGGTCTAAAAACTGCTGTAATGCTTCTGATAATGATGTTGGCTTGTCTAATCGCATAATAACCCAACTTAATTAGTTTCGGCTACATTTCCATCCTTAATCGTGATACACAAATGATCCGGATGATCAAAATCCACAAAATCACTAAACGCCACCGGATGGGCCGCCGTGATAAAGCTCTGGCCTTGATGTGCTTTTAAATGTTCAAGTAAAATTCGCACTCGTTCCCCATCCAAGTCACCAAATACATCGTCCAGAACCAACAGCGGAGCGTCCTCTAATTCCTTCGTATAATAATCCAACTGCCCTAATTTTAAGGCAAGTGCAAACAACCGATGCTGACCCTGCGAGCCGTATCGGCGCAGCTCTACCTTGTCCAAATAAAACACAATTTCGTCCCTATGAGGCCCGACTAGGCTTTGCCCTCGCTCCAGTTCCTTATCAAATTGCTCGTCCAAGGCTGCTTTGAAACATTGCTCGATCCGCTCTACTCGGGTTAATGTTGTTGGGGAGTCGACCTCGGCTTTGCTCTTGGCCTGATCTGAGTCTACGGTAAGCTCCTCATTTTCCTCCCATCCACGCACCATGGATTCGTAGCGCATCCCGGGCTTCATTTCTAAACCAGATATCTCGGTAAAATTAACCTGTACAAAGCGTTCAAGTTGCGTAATAACACTCGCCCGTTCATCCATTATTTTTGACCCGACTCGAACTAATTGCTCATTCCAAGGCTCTAAATAACTTTGCATGAGGGTCTTATGAACCCGGAAAGATCCTCCTTCGGCATACTTTTGTAATAATTTATTACGCTGACGTCGAATCTGACGGTATTCCATTAAATTTCGCAAATACGAGCGGGATAACTGGCTAATGAATGCATCAATAAACACCCGCCTTTTAACTGGCCCGCCTTTGGTTAGTTGCTCATCTTGAGGGCTCAATACCACCACAGGAACCATTCCTATGAGATCGGAGAGCTTGTCCAATGGACCTTCATTCACGAAAATTTTCTTTCCGTCTCCTCTCGAATAGCTTAGCGACAACTGAAATTGGGCCCGTATTTGCCCTTGAAAATGGCCGCGAAGCAAAAATGATTTAGTGTCCTGTTTAACCACATGAGAATCTGAGCTAGTGACAAAACTTCGAGACATACACAGATAATGAATGGCATCTACAATGGAGGTCTTTCCCGCGCCATTTGGGCCAATAAGGACGTTCATGTAGGGTGCCCAGGTCACCTTGGTGTGCGTATGATTCCGGAATTGAAATAATTCTATTTCGTGAATACGCATGAGCTACCCCGATTATTTAATCAAGGTCATTCTGCGGGTAAACGAAGCTTCTCCTGAGAGTTGTTCAAGTCTGTAATAGTAAATACCCGAAGGTAAGTGCGCCGCATCGAAAGCAATGCGATGCCACCCATCCGCTCGCTGACCATCTGCTAACACCGCAACACGCTGACCCAACATAGTAAAAATCGAAAGTCGAATGTGTTCAGGGCTCGTTAGCTCAAAAGAAATAGTCGTACTCGGGTTAAAGGGATTTGGGTAATTCTGCAATAAACGAATTTCTTTTTGGCCCTGGTCAAAGTCCTCTTGCCTAGTATACTCTGCTGCCACGGCTTGTCCCCCAAAATAAGCCCGTTCCACTAGGGTAGAATCATGCACAAAAGGATTTCTATTCCCCTGTGCCTGTTCGGCCCCTAAGCTCCGGTTCCATTCCGCCTCATCTACTGGATCCAGTTTATGCCAATCGTACAGCACATCTTTCATCCCATTGAAAAAGGAAGCGTCGTCTTTAACTATCGCTCTGGTTTGATAAACCGACCAAAAATAAAAGATGGCCCGCGCAACATTCCCTTTAAAATCTTCCCGTGGCTCAAAGGCTCTACCATTGTCTAGTTCGCTGTGCAAATCAATATTTGCCGAAGGTATTCCACTCGATTCGCCCGATAAATAAAACCACTTATCAGCCTGATTGTCTGGTATCTCATCGAATGGATAATTAGAACGAGCCGAATTTGCTTCTACTCGAGTGGGGAATAAATGATGAATATCGCCCCGCATGGGTTCATCTCTGTCGAACAATCCTTGCGGCCAAACGTGCTCGGTGTTAATGCCTTTGTTAAATGCATCGGTTCTATTGTTACTGGTAATGGTATACCCGGTATACACCCCGATGATTTGCCCATTCACATTATCAATAGAGCCGTACATCTGATCTCTGGCGCCGTTATAACCTAGAGGATTGCTTACTGCGTATTCCTGAAGAATGAATTGTTGCAGGTTCTCACCCGTAAGATTGGGCGCGATATATTCCTGCGGACGCTGCTGAGCCTGTAACGAATTTGAACTTAGCCAACTTGAGCTTAGCAAACTTAAACTCAGCGAACATCCCAGAAAAAAAACTACCCTTGAAAAAAAACGCATGCGTGTCTCCTAGAGTCCAAATGCGCCATGTCCAAGAAACAGCGCCGAATCTCCGAGCTCTTCCTCAATTCGGAGTAGCTGGTTGTATTTTGCAATACGGTCGGTACGTGACATCGATCCCGTTTTAATCTGTCCCGCGTTGGTTGCCACGGATAAATCGGCAATAGTCACATCTTCGGTTTCGCCCGAACGGTGCGATATAACAGCGGTGTAGGAATTCTTGTGGGCCATTTCAATGGCATCCAAGGTTTCGGTTAACGTACCAATCTGGTTCACTTTAATCAAAATAGAGTTGGCTATATTGCCTTCAATTCCACGAGAAAGTCGCTCGGTATTGGTTACAAATAAATCATCTCCAACGAGTTGAACTTTATCTCCGATGGCGTCGGTAAGTTTTTTCCATGCATCCCAGTCGTCTTCAGCCATTCCATCTTCAATAGAAATGATGGGATATTTATCCACCCAGTTGCTCCAAAATTCAACCATCGCATCGGTGTCTTTTTTCGAGCCATCACTCCATCTAAATTCATACAAGCCCGTCTCTGCATTATAAAACTCTGAGGTAGCTGGATCCAAGGCAATTAACACATCATCCTTTGGCACATATCCTGCTTTTTCGATGGCTTCCATGATGACTTCCAGCGCCTCTTCATTAGACTTGAGATTCGGTGCAAATCCACCTTCATCACCCACAGCGGTGCTGTATCCTTTCGCTGCTAGTACTTTCTTCAGCGTATGAAAAATTTCTGCGCCTATTTGTAAGGCATGCGAAAAGGATTCCGCACCCGCGGGCATAATCATGAACTCCTGTAAATCTACGCTATTGTCAGCATGCGATCCTCCGTTGATAATATTCATCATAGGCAATGGCAATACTTTGGCATTTACCCCACCTACGTATCTCCAAAGCGGTAAACCCACTTCATTTGCAGCAGCTTTGGCCAGGGCTAGGGAAACCCCTAAAATAGCATTCGCCCCTAACTTAGCTTTATTCGGAGTGCCATCTAATTCGATAAGTAAGGCATCCAATTCGGTTTGATTGAAAACCGGTAGCCCCTGAAGTTCCTCTGCGATAATTGAATTCACGTTTTCTACCGCTTGCGCTACTCCCTTTCCAAGAAACACATCAGCATCTCCATCACGCAACTCAACGGCTTCAAACTCGCCCGTAGAGGCTCCAGAGGGAACAGCTGCACGCCCCATATTTCCGGTATCCAGTATAACATCCACCTCTACAGTGGGGTTTCCGCGCGAATCAATGATCTGGCGGGCGACAATATCTTCAATAAAACTCATAATAACTCCTTTGGTTGGTTCGATAAGTGCATCCCTAAAGGTACTAGGATTTACGCTTAGCATAAAGCGCGAATGCGAATAGTTTTCGTACCTTAACACCCGTGCATTCAACATCCATGCGCATACTCTTAAAAAACATCAAATTCTAGCAAAAAACACCTCTATTTATGTCCTTTCACCCTTGGATTATTCTTTTCGATATCGATGGAACCTTGCTTACCGTAGACCGTACGTTCAACCGCCCCTTACTCCGAAGCATCATCGATGAGTTACACATCGACTACCCCGACATGGAAAAAGACCCCTTTTCAGGGAGAACAGACTTCGATATCATTTCATCCTTTTTAGTCCATCATGACAACCAAGAAGAGCGATACCAAGAGTTCAAAGCTCTCTATCTAGAGCGTCTATCTGAGGAGATCCAAGAACATCATGTACTTCGGCACGACTATGTAGATGAGGCATTGGAATACTTCTCGGGGCCCACCTTCGTCAGAGGGCTCCTTACTGGTAACTATCCAGATGCCGCCGTGACAAAATTACGTGCCGCAAACATCCATCAAGAGTTTAGTTTTGGGGCTTTTGGCGAATTCCACTCCGACCGAAACATGCTTCCTCAACTTGCGCTCGAGCACATTCAAGACTCGCTGGCCGTCACACCCGATCCCCAGCGTTTCCTCATCATTGGCGACACACCGCGTGACGTAATTTGTGCAAAAAGCGCCCGCATGAAGTGCGTAGCGGTCACAACTGGGAAATTTTCGCGAGAAGAATTAGCCGAGTATGAACCTGATCTCATCATCGATTCCTTGGCTCATCCAGCAGACTGGTTCCAAAAAATTACTACTGGTTGATGTACACCCAAGTCGTGGCTAAGAACTGGCTTAATCCCGCGCCCACATCTTACCAAACACAAAAGTAATCTGAACAGAACCTAAGAAATTCACGGGATCGTTAGAACGCTCATAGGCATCTGGAATTTGATCTTGATCCACATCTACAATAACCCCGTTTGAACGTAGTGGTTCAAACGGCTCCATGATTTGTATCCCATTGGGCATGTAATAGAAGCTATAGCCAAATTGAAAACTTTGAATCTGTGCAAAGTTGTCCCCAAAATCGATGCCCAACACCCATTCACCTGTCATTGCAAGGGATGTTTCGAGCTCATTCCAACTCTCAAACACATCATTCACTGGTTCATAAACCAAAAACTCATTTACATTTGCTTCGCGAAAACCGTTTTCATTGTAATCTTCAAAATAAGGCAACATAAACATCATCGCTCCGCCCAAGCTAACCGAACTGTGTACCCGGAAATTGTCGGTAATTTGATTCGGGAAAAATCGTTTCTTGAGCCCCAAGGTTAGAGGAGTACTCAAAACGCGTTTGAATTTACTTGGCACTACACGGTTACCAAAATAATAATCAATGTAGGTCTGTTCACTTGGATCTCGCACTCCACTCAAGCTTAAACTTACTAAGGCTTCAGTGTAGGGTCGTAACGAACGTCGGTATTGTGCTCCAAGTTGGAGGCCAAAATCATTTAACCCAATTCGAAAACCTAATCCTGAACGATAGCCTTCGTCAAACAAATTGCGAGAAACATTTATACCCTCCAATTCAGGCTCACCAAATACGTACTCCTGCCCATTTTCGTTCGTCTGAGTCTGAGCAAATGATTGTTGAGGCGCAAACACACTCAACAACAATCCTACTATACTTACCAAAAATAACGTAGAAACGTTGGTTGAGAGTCGTGTGTAAACTATTTTTGCTGTTAGCATTTCAAAAAATAGAGTTAGATGGTAATCTCGAAGCGAAAAAAAGCATGTCCTGCTTTCTATTGTTTGTACTACACAAACACTCTTGACAAGGTAATAGTTTAAAAGATCAAAGAATAAACGAAAAAAAATAGAATTTCTTATTGCCTTAAATACAGAACATGTTATTTTCTAACGGAAAATAGGCAATAACCGTCAGCTACTTTATTTTAAGCTACAATTGGTTTATTCTACGCCATTGAAATACGCCATTGAAAAAATACAGCGTACGTTTATTGTCTTTCAGAAAACCCAGTGGAATGAATTCTCACACTACCTTTCTTATTTATGGTCCTTCGGCAACCTTACTCCGAATGGCTTCCAAATTATTTGAAGAGCACAAGCCTAAGTTTTTACATACTCGCAGCTTTGACGAACTCAAGCATACCCAATATGTCGCAGTTTACGAAGAGTATGAAAAACAAATCAACTCCAGTGTTACCCTAACATGCATTGTGGAAAGCAACCCAAAGCAAACCAAGATCATCCTTAAAAAAACCGGCGGACGTATGGGTTTTAGAGGTAGCTCCCTATTCGAAGAGCGAAGCATGGATTCCCTAGTGAATGATTTCATATTTGATTTTGGAAAGCGCTATGGCTTAACTGTACAAGAAGAACGAGTTTCTGACGCTATCGGCGACGAATAATGCAAGATAGGTCATGGACGGTACTCAGTTTATTGGACTGGGGCACGGAATACTTTGAGCAAAAAGAGGTTCGCAATCCAAGATTTAGCATCGAATGGTTGTTATCTCATGTGTTAGAAGTAAAACGCCTAGACTTGTATTTACTTTTCGAGCGCCCCCTCCACTCCACGGAACTAGAGCGCCTTCGGCCGATGGTTCAACGTCGCGGGAAACATGAACCACTACAGTACATAACGGGCAGGGTAGATTTTTTCGGAATCGAACTTTCGGTGGCTTCTGGGGTATTAATCCCAAGGCCGGAGACCGAAGAGCTAGTTGAATATATTCTGGCCTCGCATGACAACGATGCCCCTAAAAAACTAATCGATATTGGAACCGGCTCTGGCTGCATTGCCTTAGCCATAAAAAAAGAACGTCCTAACTGGGAAGTATGGGCCACCGACCTCTCCGAATCCGCCCTGCGAGTCGCTCAACAAAACGGAAAAGAACTCGGATTACAAGTGCATTGGTTTCAGGACAATCTTTTTGCCCCAGAGTTATTGCGCCATCATCCCGAGCTTGCACATTCATGTGATATTTTAGTTTCTAATCCTCCCTACATACTCAACGAAGAACGGGAAGCCTTAGAACGAGAAGTACGAGAGTTCGAGCCAGAAGAAGCTCTGTTTTGTAGTTCTACCCATCGTATGTATTCCGCACTTGTCGAACATGCAAAGTCCCTGCTCCTTCCACACCATTCTCAGATGTACTTTGAGGTTCATGAACAGTATGCCAATGAGGTTCAGAATATTTCAAAAGACTACGGATTCACCGCAGAAATTCGACACGATTTAGCGGGTAAAGATCGGTTCGTAATAAGCACTCTTACAAGCACTCTGAGCCCATCCTAAAATGAGTCAAGCTGACTGGGTAATTTAGCTACATCACATTCTTCACTAAGCGCCATAAATTACTCTCTAACAAAGGACTCAAAAAGAATTTCATGATTTGCAAAAATATGTGGATAACTTGTTGAAAAGTACTCGAAAAAATTCTAGCCTTTACTAAAACTTTGAAAACAACCTTGTTAAGGCAATGTTACCCCAGTATTACCTGTCTTACTAAGTTTACAGTTGACTCAATATAAATACTGTTTTATATAGCTTTACGGCTAATTATAAACTGTGGATAACTTCAACAAGTAGCCTACGATTAGGTTTGACAAGTAGCTAAATTATCATCATTTTCAGTCCAAGAAAAAATCGCGCTAAATAGCCAAATGTGTGGATAACTCTAAAAAAAGCGCCCACGAAGTAGATGAAACAAGTATTAATTGATGTATATAACATGTAGGAGGTCTTAAGCATTGCAAACGGAATCGGCAGAGGTAACCTGGGAGAAGTGTCTCAGTATTATAAAGGACAATATTAGCTATCAAAAGTATAAATCTTGGTTTGAACCCATACGCGCTATAAGTCTATCAGAAAACACCCTAACTATTCAAGTACCTAGTCAGTTTTGGTATGAGTGGCTCGAAGAACATTACTATACTATGTTGCGCTCGACCCTATCCAAAGTCATGGGCGAACACGGTAAGCTTGAGTATTCTGTTGTCATGGAAAAATCTGATCAATATGAGCACAACAAATCAATACGACTTCCACAACGACCTATGCCTCCGGTTCAAGACCAACATATTCAGAGTTATCCCGACTATTCTCCTGACCGAATAGAAAATCCCTTTGTGATTCCTGGAATTAGAAAAACTAAAATAGATTCCAACTTAAATGGATCGTATGTTTTTGAACGCTACATAGAAGGTGACTGCAACCGCTTAGCCCGTTCCGCTGCTATGGCTATTTCTGACAATCCTGGTAGTAATTCATTCAATCCTTTTTTTATTTATGGGCCTACCGGTCTAGGAAAAACTCACTTAGTTCAGAGTATTGGGAATCGAATTAAGCATAAATATGGGGACGAAAAATCTGTTCTCTACATCTCCTCTGAAGCATTTACCAACGAATTTGTGCATGCGATCCGAAACAACCGTGCCAGCGAATTCTCTATGTTTTACCGTAACATCGATGTACTCATTGTAGATGACATCCAGTTTTTTAGTGGAAAAGAAAAGACTCAAGAAGAATTCTTTCACATCTTCAATGCGCTCCACCAAGACGGCAAGCAGATTATTTTAAGTAGTGACCGTGCGCCTAAGGATGTTCCCGATATTGAAGAGCGACTTATTTCTCGATTTAGTTGGGGGCTAAGTGCGGACCTACAAATGCCGGAGTACGAAACACGCTATGCCATACTAGAGCGTAAAGCAAACGACAATGGTATTGAAATCCCTGGCGACATACTGGAATTCATAGCCCATAATTTCAAATCCAATGTCCGGGATCTAGAGGGAGCAATTATCAAGCTGTTGGCCCATGCGTCCCTGCAAAACCTCGATGAAATTGATTTAGCCATGGCTAAGCGCGTCCTCAAGGATATGGTCAAGGATTCACACACTCAGATTTCTATCGAATCCATTCAAAATTACGTCTGTGAATACTTTGGAATAGACACCAATAAAGTACGTGAGAAAACCAGAAAGCAAGAAATTGTGGAAGCGAGACAAATAGCTATGTACCTATCTAAACGTTTCACAAAATCTAGCCTCAAAACCATTGGCTTACACTTTGGTGGACGAGATCATTCCACGGTAATTCACGCTATTTCAACCGTAGAAGAACGTATGACCACCAGCCCTAAACACAAACGCATTCTAGAAGAGCTGCACCAACGAATCGAAGTCGCTAGTCTATAACCATTAGACATAGCTGTCACAAAGAGTTCAATCTAACGCCACGGCTCATGGAGCATACCGACCTTCTTACTCTAAAAGCCTTACGCTATCATGCTTTTCACGGTGTACATGCCATTGAGCGTGAGCAGGGCAATACCTTTGAGGTGGATGTACTCTTCCGCGCGGAACTACGCCAGGCCGGCGCCCGTGACCAATTGGATCTAACCGTGGACTACGAAAAAGCCGAACAAATCATCAGCGGCGTCATGCTTGGTCCCTCCGTTCACTTAATCGAAAAACTCTGTGTGGACATCGGAGAGCAATTAATGAACACCTTTCTTCTGGTTGATGCGGTTCAGGTCGTAATTCGAAAACTCAACCCGCCTATTACGGTCCCTACCGCTTATTCCGAGATAAGTATGCAGTGGCAACGATCTAGTGAGTAAGCACAAGTGAGTAAAAAAAGTCCGCATAGTACTCCGGATAGCGTTCACTCAGAGCGGCTACCCGTGAACCCAAGAGCGGAGGATGCTGCACGATCTGTTTTTGTAGCTCTAGGGTCAAATGAAGGTGATTCCACTGCGCATCTAACACAAGCTCGATTATTCCTACAAGAAATTAGCAGCTCGCCTATACGAACTTCCCGAGTCTACCAAACAGAACCCATTGGCCCCTCTGACAACGACTTTCTAAATGCGGTTATTCATATTGACTGGGAAGGCAGCCCAGAGGCTTTGCTCGACCGGTTAAAAGAACAAGAACGAATACAAGGCCGCCCCTCTCGCTATCCTAAATGGACTTCCAGAACCTTGGATCTGGATATCATAGATTTCGGTGGGCTCATTCTAAACAATGACCGCCTACAACTCCCCCACCCTGCCGCAGCAGAACGATTATTTGTCTTACTCCCCCTTTACGATTTGGCTCCCGAATGGTATGAACCAGTGACCAAGAAAGCTATCTCAGAACTAATCCATCAAGCTCCAGAAATGAGGATCGAAGTAGGTGCATGGCAATGGGAATAGTGTTAGTTTAGGTTATGCAGGTTGAACCAAGATTTATCGCAATAGAAGGAGTCATTGGTGCAGGGAAAACGACCCTAGCACAGATGCTTTCCCAGCGCCGTCAGGCTAGATTGGTACTCGAAGAATTCGAGGATAACCCTTTTTTACCGAAGTTTTATGAGGACAGAGAACGGTATGCTTTTCAAACACAGTTAGCCTTTCTAGCTAGCCGTTTTCGCCAACAACAAAACATGATGAGCCAAGATCTTTTTCACACCATGACGGTATCGGACTATATATTTGAAAAAGATCGAATATTTGCACGTTTAAACCTCGATACTGATGAATTAGCCCTTTATGATTCCATCTTTTCCATCATGACGGGTATCGCGGCTCAACCTGATTTGGTCGTCTTTTTACAGTCCTCGGTAGAACGGCTCATGCAAAATATAGACCAACGAGGTAGAGAATATGAGCAGCATATCACACCAGAATATCTTAAAGACCTAAACGAGGCATACAATCACTTTTTTTATCACTATCAAAGAAGCCCTGTGGTGTTCATTAACGTAAGTGATGTAGATTTTGTTCAAAACCCCGAGCATCTTTTGTATATTGAAGAGCAATTATTCGAGCGCCCTATATTGGATAATATGCATATACATTTATCGTAAAATTGAGAATCTTCGCTATTTATGACCTTTAAGCTGCTACTATTTTTCTTCTTACTTTGGGTTTTCTTCCGGTTTGTGGGAAGAATCTTTTTACCCTTGGCTATTTTCCGCAAAGCTGTAAAAAATGCTCAAAATCAACAGCCCTTTAGCAATAATCCATTTTCAGGAACCGGCGGACGTGGAGGGAGAAAAAAAGATTTTTCAGCTATTCAAGATGCAGAATTCGAGGATTTAAGTGAATCAGAACCAGCTGCTAAGGATAAGGATGGAGCCAAGGAGGCGTCCACAGGAACCAGTGATAACACCTAATAGTACAACGACCTAAAAACAAGCAATACCATGAATATTGAAGAAAAACTAAGCCGCGGCTTCGAACTACTCCAAGAAAAAGACATCGACCATAGCTTAGATATCGCTAGAGAGGTACAAAAAGAAGCGCCCGATACCCCGGAAGGATACTACCTTGAGGCGCTGATCATGCAGCAGCTGAATCAGATGGATATTAGTTTTTCGTGCATTGAAAAGGCTATCGACCGTTCCGATAATAACGGGGTTTATTTGAATCTAAGGGGTCATATACACATGATGAAGGAAGATTTGGAGAAAGCGGAAGTGGATTTTGATACCGCTATAGAATCTAGTGATCTAGCCGCAGCTCATCGGAATAAAGTGATGATTATGCTCATGACCGACCGTGGAGCAGATGCCGTAAATTATTTGATAGGACGAATAAAAGCCGAGCCAAGAGATGCAGAAAATTGGATACTGATGGGAGATATGATTATGAAGGGTGGGCAAAATGATAAAGCTCGTACGTATTATGAGCAGGCAATTAAGATTGATCCCGATAATGAGTATGCCCAACGACAGCTGGAAGAAATAGACGGATAAGTTGTTGCCTCTTTTTTGATTTGTGTCTTTTGGGGAATTTATTAGGGTAGAATTTAATACGGTAGAATTTATTAGGGGTACAAGCTTTTACATGTGTAATAATACCATGGCATTGCTCTTGCCGTTTTCAGAGCATAACCCTTAATTAATTGAAAGACCATGTATAAACAACCCACTCTCCCATCTTATTTTTCCTTCCGTACAAGCTTTTTTATAGGCCTTTTTGGTTTATTTCTAGTGAGTAGTACAGCTTTATTTGCCCAGGAAGAAAATTCGCGTACATACCAACATGAATCTGAAGAAATGGTTCATAAGCGTGGTGAGCGAGGTGAGCAGTCAGAGCGATCTATCCAAAATCGACGAGGGATGCAAAACCATCAAGGAAATAGAAAGGATGATTCGAGCTTACCAAGACTAGAAAAATTTATGGAACTTGAAACAGAGCTCATGGCCGAACGGCTTAATCTAAGCGATGAACAGATTGAGTTGTTACACTCTCAACAAGATGCTTTAGTTGAAAAATATTCCAAGGCCCGTTTAGAAATTGAAAAAGAGGTGCAAGTCAAGCGGGAAGAAATGAATCTTCGGAGAGACTCTATGCGGAAAATTCACCAAGAGAACCCTGAAGCGAGGCCATCAAGAGAAGTCCGTGAGGCCATGCAAAAGGCGATGAAAAGCAAACGTGAGAATCTTGAGAAAGACCTTAGAGAAGGAAATAGAGCAATGATGAACGAATTTCAAAAAGATCGAATGCTCATGTTGTTCGACGTATTAAGCAATGAGCAATATCGTGGATATTTAGAACAGCGCGCGTCTATGCGTAAAGAGATTCAGTCTAAGCGTTCTAGATAGTGTTCGCATTTATCGAAGTACCATTGCAGTTTCTACTAATAAAGCAGTATATTTGATGCCCTTGAAGCTCACGTGGCGGAATTGGTAGACGCGCACGCTTGAGGGGCGTGTGGCTTAACGGCCGTGATGGTTCGACTCCATTCGTGAGCACATATGTTACAACCAGCTTTTGCAGTGCAGAGGCTGGTTTTTTTGTACCGCCCCGTAGTTCCTAGCGAATGGAGGAGAAGCCTGTCCCGCCGATGACGAATACCTTCGGCAGAGGGAAATGAGCAATTGCTTGAGGCAATTGATTCCATTTTTTCTTCAACAAGTGACTCGGATATTTATAAGTTAAACTCATATGAAATTGAATTGCTCAAAATGAGCGAAGAGGATATAAAAGCGGGAAGAATAATGTCTCATGAAGAACTTGCAAAAAGAGATTCAGAGTGGATGAGTTAAAGATCTTTTGGACTACAATTGCAATTAAACAAAGAGATCACATTTTTGAATACTGGAATAATCGAACGAATGACAAAGAGTATTCGAAAAAACTAAATTATTTAATAATCTCTCGTTTACAGCTTTTAAAGTCATTTCCTCTTTCTGGAAAGAAAACAAATTTTGGAAATCATAGAATGATTTCACTTAAACACTGTCTATATTCTACTTGCTAGATGAAACTAAAATTTACATCACTTCATTTTGGGGCAATCGACAGGATAGAAAAAAGCTTCTAGCTATATTAAAATCTGAATAGACGTTGTACAACACGGGCTATAACCTGACCTCCCCACTTAAAACTCTGGTCCATTCTCAAGTAGATATTTCGGGCGATTGTGCTACGTTAATGTAACCGAAACAATTGCCATGAAAAAGCCAACATTTACTGAGGCTCAAGTGGTCTATTTAAATGATAATCCAATTACAAATGCATCTTCCACTCCTTCTGCTAAGTACGTATCGTAGGCAGCATGGATACCAATAAAACCACCCGGTAAATGTAATGGCATCCAATGAACTCCAGCTCGTATATAGCTACTGTTATCTGGTAGAGATTCAGAGAACGATATATTGTCTTGAAGGTATAAGCTTGTAGTGGTGGTTATATAGCTGGTTATATTATATGAACCATATACTCTAAGATCTTTACCAATATTTGCGCCGTAACCGAACCCAATATCTACTAACCAACTCTCGGTAAGCATTACATCATTGCCTAGAGGTGGGTCAAAGGTTCGATATTTTACCATTGTTTGAAATAGTAATCCTTGTGATAAATTTGGATCATCATCGGTGTCAGTACTACCTAGAGGGAAAAAGGTTTGAAAGCCTAAAAATTCCAAGAATCCGATAACGGTCTCTTCAGAACTACCCCCTAGATTTTCACTATATGCGACATCTACATTTAGTACGGACCAATATATTTTTGTTGTATTCCATCGGTTCAACGCCAGCTCATCGGTTGATTGACTTGAGTTCACGGTCGACCTTATACCTTGATCTATGTTACCCTGACCACTGTTAGAATTCTCTGCTGTGTTCTCAGGAGTTGCGGATTGCTGAAGGTTTATTTCTAGACACTAAATGACTTTTAACTAAAGAGTACTTTTTCTTTATAGGCACTTAGTTTCAATGCTTGGTATATTGCCCAAACTAATGACTTACTAATGAAAGCATCACCCAATTAGAGCCATGAGCAACAAGAGCCATTCTGCACCCAATTCGTCGGGAAAAGATTCCGTATCCGATACTCCATTGGGGAAAAAATCTGACTTGGAGTCACCGAAACAGCACAAGGAAGAGTCTTTAGCTCAACTTGAGATGATCAAACGTATGATGGAGCGGTCCACGCGGTTCCTACATCTTTCTGGTTTAGCGGGTATGTTGGCTGGTATTTTTGCCTTAATTAGTAGTTACATTGTTATTGTTCAATTTGGTTTCCAACCAGATACAGCCGACTACCCTTATTTTTTGAACGACCCAGCAGTGAATGAGTGGGGTATCATCCTGCTTGCGCTTGTTACCGTACTCTTAGCCATGAGCGGGGCGGTTTATCTATCAACCCGAAGAGCGAAAAGACATGGGGAAAAACTTTGGACGGCTACCACACGGAATCTATTGCGTTATTTTTTAATTCCATTACTCACCGGTGGGTTGCTAATTCTCCTATTATGGGAGCAGGGATATATTGGTTTAGCGGCCCCATTAAGCCTTATTTTTTATGGATTGGCCCTGATCCATGCTAGCCATTTTAGCCTTAGTGATATTCGATACCTTGGTTATATTCAGCTGAGTGTTGGCTTGGCAAGTGTCTTGGTGATGGATCTTAGCATGTATTTTTGGGCCTTTGGTTTTGGTCTGGTTCACCTGTGTTATGGTGGGTATATTTATCTAAGGTATGAAAAAGAGATTTTGTGAAAGTAGAGTTAGACAACATACACAAAGTTTTTGAAAGCAAAATTCGCTTGGGGATTATGTCGGCTTTATTGGTTAATGAATCGTTAGATTTTACCGCATTAAAGGAATTTCTGGAAGTAACGGATGGAAATTTAGCTACCCATCTCAAAACGTTGCAGAAGAATGGCTTTATTACGATCAAAAAGAGATTCCTTGATAACAAGCCTAATACGCAATATGCTATTTCAAAAGAAGGACGACTTGCCTTCACTGCTCATCTGAACGCTTTAGAGGCATTATTAAAACAGCTTAAGTAGTAGTATACCCTTACTGGGAGCTTCATTGCCCCTCGAGCTTTATAATTCCACCGCGAACCAGTTAAAAGGAACGTTATTAAGGTAAAAATGCCTTTACTTAGTTGTCACGTGTTGACAGACTTTCTGATTAATTTAGGCTTATCAGAGGATAAAGAATCCAACACTACATACTAGGAAATCCATCACAAAATCTAACAAGATTCACAAAATAATGATTGCTAAAACGTATATTTCTTGGCTTGTTGGAGTTACGGTGCTGCTTGGTGGTATCGGTTTAAGTCAAGCTGGATCATCCACTACCGTACCGGCTAACAGTCTCCTAAACAAGGCCATTAACGGACCTATTGCAACTAACAATTTAGATAAAAATACCCTTATGAGTACGACTCCTATACCCGATTCTTTAGAAATGGCTACCTTTGGCGCCGGATGTTTTTGGTGCGTTGAAGCCATTTATGAACTGGTGGAAGGTATCCATCATGTTGAGTCAGGATATTCAGGTGGACATGTAGAAAACCCGACCTACAAAGAAGTAACCACAGGACGAACCGGGCATGCGGAAGTTGCTCGTATTCATTTTGATCCGAAAGTGATCAGCTATAAGGATTTATTGCAGGTTCTGTGGCATACTCACAATCCTACCACATTGAACCGGCAAGGAAATGATGTGGGCACGCAATACCGAAGTGTCATCTACTACCATAACGAGGAACAAAAAGCCATTGCAGAATCGTCAAAAGAAGCGGTTGATGCGACTGATTTGTGGGACGATCCCATTGTAACTACCATAGAACCATTGACAAACTATTTTGTAGCAGAAAATTACCATCAGGACTATTTCGAGAACAATCCTACCGCAGGGTACTGTTCGTTCGTAATTGCTCCTAAAGTTCAAAAATTCAAAAAAGAATTTGCTCACTTGTTGAAAGAAAACAATTCATAATAGGGTCAAGAGACCATATCAATACACATAAACTCATAACTAATCATAATACATACCATGAAAAAAATCATTACCTCCTTATTTTCAGTATTCGCACTTGCGGTGCTATTCACTTTTAGTTCAACAGCTACTTTTGCACAGGAAAGAGCAGAAGGAGGAGTTCGTGTAAGTCCTAATGCAGCAGTTAGTCAAAATATTGGCGCTACTGTAGTGGATGTTACCTACGGACGTCCAGGACTAAAAGGCCGCAGCTTAGAAAGTCTAGCTCCTGCTGGCCAAGTATGGAGAACTGGCGCGAACGAATCAGCGGCAATCACCTTTTCTACCGATGTTATGCTTGGTGGAGAAATGGTGGAAGCCGGCACGTACTCCCTTTATACCATACCTGGTGACAACTGGACCATTATTCTAAACAAAAAACTAAGTTGGGGAACCTCCTACGATGCAACCGAAGACGTAATTCGCGTACCAGCGGCAGTTACCACGACCGAGGCAGCTCCAATGGAATGGTTCGCAATTTATTTTGATACACTTAGCGAAACCAAAGCCCATTTAAACCTTCACTGGGGAACTACCTTAACAGCTATTCCCATCACGATCGAATAAGCTGCACCCCCTCTGAGAATAGGAGTTAGACTACGCTCTTTTTTTGTATCTTTTAGCAGGCCTTCGGGTCTGCTTTTTTTATGTCTGTATCCGTCAAACATGTACCATTTTAGTCTAAAAATCTCCTGCATGAACGCTCTCAAACACTCGACTTTTTTCATTTTTTCCTGGTGCATTGGACTGTTTTTACTCGTGAGTAACACTATGTTATTCGCCCAATGGGTACCGGGCCAAGACGCCCGCTTCCCATTTTCGAGTGAGTCCTTAGATCGCATTGACATCGTAATTGACCAAGATTCATTGGACATTATCCTACAAGATGGAAATCAACTAAGTGACTACGAGTTTCCTGCTACTTTTATCTACACCTACCGAAATACCGACAGTCAGATAGTACGCATAGATACGGTAGAACAAATTGGCTTTCGACTTCGAGGTAATACCTCCCGTAATTCTGCCAAAAAGTCGTTCAAAGTTTCTTTTAATACCTTCCAATCCGGACGCCAATACCGGGGTTTGGATAAAATGAATCTGAATGGGGAACATAACGACCCTACGATGATGCGTGCCCTGCTAAGCTGGGACTTGTTGCGAAAAGTGGATCTACCCGCTCCATCAGCTAACCCGGTTCAATTGTACATTAACCAGGAGTACAAAGGTCTATATATAAATGTAGAGCATATAGACGATGAATTCGTGCAGCACCACTTTGGCAGTGATGCGGGAAATCTGTACAAGAATTTATATCCTGCCGACCTGAATTATCGAGGTTCCAATCCCGATGCGTACAAGTTCAGTCCTAGTTGGACCGACCGGCGCACCTATGAATTAAAAACCAACACTGAGGAAGATAATTATAGTGATCTTGCCACCTTTATTGGTGTGTTAGAAAATACTCCAGACTCCAATTTACCTAAAGAATTGGAAGCTATTCTCAATGTAGATAACACGCTTCGATGGATGGCGGTGGATATTGTCACCGGAAACTGGGACAATTACTGGTACAACAAAAACAATTTCTATCTCTATCGTAATCCTACGACCAATCGCTTTGAATTCATTCCCTATGATTACGATAACACCTTTGGCATCGACTTTATAGGCCCGGATTGGGGGCGACGCTCATGGGAAAACTGGGGACATCCTACCGAGTCGCGACCACTCACCGATCGCCTCATCGGCGTTCCAGAGTATCGCCAACGCCTAGATTTTTATCTACGGGAATTGGTTGAAGGGCCCTTTCAGCCCGATAGTTTATTCCCCGAAATCGACCGCTTTGCTTCGTTAATGCTGCAGTCCGCTCGGGACGATGTATACCGCAGCTATGACTGGGGTTTCTCCCCGGAAAGCTTTCTACTCTCACTGGATCAAGCGCTAGGCGGGCATGTAGCCTACGGGCTAAAACCCTACATCCAAACCCGCTTCGAACATACCAAAGCCCAGAATTCAGAAACTCAAATCCTTCCCATTATCCGTAAAGAATGGAGTCAGGTGCAGTCGTTTAGTAGCGACAGTCTAGCGTTCGAGATAGCGGTAGAATGGATAGACGACGATCCAAAAGAAATAAATTTAGAAGTGAATCTGGGAAATTATTCGGTATTTATTCCATTAACAAAAGCCTTACATCGACCTGCTGAACTTTCAGCCACTCAGGATCAGGTCTCATTCGCAGATCCTCAATGGGCGCAGTTATCCCTGACAATCCCTTGGGTGGGGAATGAACTGCGTTATGCCCTGCACGCTCGCTCCAATGATGGGGGCGTTAAGCGATACCCGCGCGCCACGGAAAACTACCGAAGCCTTGCCGTACAACGACCTAGTGAAAAGCTACTTATTAATGAATTAATGGCCGATAATGAGACCACCTTGCAGGATCCGTACGGTGCTTTTGAAGACTGGGTGGAGCTGTATAATCCAGGGGCATCTCCTGTGAATTTAAGCGGTTATTATCTAACGGATGACCTGAGTAATCCTGGGAAATGGGCGTTGCCCGATACCCAACTACAAGCTGGCGGATACCTGCTTATTTGGACTGATAATGACGACGAAGAAGGTAGCTTGCACACAAATTTTGCCCTGAGTAAAAATGGAGAAGAACTGGGATTATTCTATAAAGATGTTTTAAGCTGGTCGCCAGTGGATTCAGTACGATTCCCTGCCTTGGGTAATGATCAAAGTTTCGGGCGATCTCCCGACCAAGAAGGTTCTTTTCATTATTTACAGTATCCAACCCCAGGCTCAGTTAATGCCCAGGCGGTGAATAATGAACTGCAAGACGGCGAAGCATCTTCAGATGCCCCTTCGATACTGGAATTACTCCCAAATTATCCAAATCCCTTTAATCCAAGTACTCAACTCCAATTTCGGCTAACCAAAGCCAGTTGGGTAGAGCTTAGCGTCTACAATGCACAAGGTCAAAAGGTACGTGAGTGGTCCGGTAGGTACTTCGGGCCTGGACTTCACTCTGAAACATTCCATGGAGAAGATTTAGCCAGTGGCCTATATTTTCTTCGAGCCGCCATCTATGGGCAAGGAAAACAGGGAACAGGTAGCATGGAACTTCAACATCGCTCCATGCTACTTGTCCGATGAGTACAGCATGTAACACATACCGCAACGTCCTTAGTTGGCCTCTTTTGGTTCGCTTTTTTTTATTTAGCTTCTGCTTATTTAGCTTAAAAAATTAAAAGCGAAAACGGGTACTCAACATAATATTTCGCCCTGCATTAGCTAAGAATCCTGGCTCATCCATACTCCCGTTAAAGTCGACATCAACCGGACTCCCCGTAGAATAGTACTGTGCGTCGAGCAGATTATTGAAATCCATTCGAAGGTCGACACGTGAACCTTTCCAGCTAATTTGCGCGTTTAGTAAGGTGTAGGCCGGTACCACGAAGCTTGGGTTGTTGGTAAGCTCCATAAAAGATTCACTCACATATCGCCCTTCCAAACGAATCCCCCATCGGGTTAATGCATCCAGCACCAACGCCTGATTGATGATCCAATTGGGACTAAGAATTGCTTCTCGATCTACATAGCGTTGCCCATCGGGTGTGCTAAAAGCATCTATCTGACTCCGCATCCAAGCCAGACTCCCCTCCCAACTTAGGCTGCTACTTCGTGAAGGAGATCCTGTAGGCATTAAGGACGAAACCAACAGAGTATTCCATTCAAGCTCTGCCCCATAGCGAGCACTTGAAGCTATGTTTTCACGTTGTTGGACACCAAACGCGAGCAGCTGACCAATAGGAGCGATTTCATCCACAAAATCCATATAAAATAGGTTCCCCGATACGGCCATCTTGCCCCGGTTCCAGCGAAGACCGGCTTCTATGTTATTCACAAATTCTGGTCCAAAACTAGTATTTGCTGCCGATTCAAAGTTCTCCGAAATAAGGCTAAATCCACCAAATATATCTACTTTGGTTGGCTCACGACCCATGCGACCCAGAGAAGCATAGCTACTCAGAGAGGGAGAATGTATAAAAGTTATTCCAATCCGAGGGTTAATGAAGGTCCAATCATAACGTAAATCATCCTCCGAGGGTCTGCCTATAAACTCATAATCAGGTTCTACCGTCAAACGCATACTTCGAATTTGCAGGTCGGCCTGAACATGAAGTTGATCCGCCTGCCACTGCGCACGACCAAACCAACTGAGCTCATCTTTGTAGGATTGTTCATTGTAATAGGCCTGCTCAAAATTAGGAGTAACCGATTCCTCATTAATTCGATTAAACCGGTAAGCATGCACTCCCGTACTAAGACTCCACTGCTCCTGCTCATAAAAATAGGTACTCATAAACCCGTAATGATCATTGTACAACGGATAATTAATCTGAGCAAGGCTCCCGCTTCCATCATCATAGGTATAAAAGAAATCTCCACCCGCACCCCCATAATACAAAGAAGATTGGAGCGAACTCCTCTGGTCAATAGTCATACTATGTTGAAACTGCACTAATCGTTGCCCAAAATCATCTTTATCGTTAGGGTCTAACAGGTTGATGCGAGGGTCGGCCTCCATTTGAGATTTTGTGGCAACCAAATAACCAAGGCCATTCTTCGAACGGGCGTCAAAGGCATTCCATTTGAACAAATGACGATCTCCAATATAGGCCCCAGAAAAGAAAAAGGAGTAGGCGGTGGTAGCGGTGTAATCCCGAAATCCATCGGATTGTAGAGAGCTATAACTTCCATAGAGCGACCATCGATCATCAATGAGCCCAGAAGAAACACTCCCCGAAAGCCGGTAGGTATTGAAGGCCCCTACACCTACGTTCATTTCACCACCGCGTTCTCTGTCCTGGAGTCGAACCGTTTCAAAGTTCACACTTCCGGCGTAGGAAGCTACCCCATTGGGTGCAATACCCACTCCTCGCTGAATTTGTACCGATTCAAAATTAGCTCCCAAGTCGGTAAAATTAGAGAAAAATACGCCATGATCGATCATGTCGTTAAGGGGAATTCCATTTAAGGTTATGTTGATGCGTTCCTGGGCAATCCCTCTCAGACGCATACCCCCATAATTACCCATACGGGTGCCAGATTCGCTAAACGAAATCACCGACGGACTAAGGCCTTCCAATAAAAATATAGGCTGTTGTCCCCGATAACTTTGCTCAAGTTGAACTGGTGATAAGGTTGTTTGACTAACTGGATCGGAGCTTTTTGCCCGAACACCCTTAATGAGTAAGGCTTCCAATTCATTATCTGCCTGCAAACGAATGACCCAACGTTGATCTCCCGTCGCTGCTTTGGCCTTTTCGATTTCTTGAAGAGCTGTTTCCAATGGAAAGTGTAATGAGGTATAGCCTACATAGCTAACATTTAGGTCCAGATCAGCGTAGCCCTCAGCAAAAGCTTCTGACCAGATACCTCGAAATAGCCCGTTGGCATCGGTGCTAAATCCTTGAAGTACTTTTTCAGGTTCTCCTTTTGGACTTATCCAAATGTTTGCCCCAATGAGTGCATCACCCTGGTTTAAATCGAGTATGATTCCGCTTAATTCAACCGCATTTTGCGCCGATCCAGCAGATTTTATTTGTGCCCAAGTAGATATTGGGACTAAGATTGTGATGAGTAAAATAATAGATCTTCTAAGGCTACTACTGCGTTTAGATGCCGTATCTTTTATTCTTTTTGATAGAATAGAATACATGATTCCTCCATTAATTGTTGATTAAGGAGGAGGTTAACAAGTCAAGATGTGAACAGGTTTTCCTCCGCCGGTATGATCCGGTTCAGGTTCAAGGGTATGATCTCAGTCCAAGTTTGTAAGCCCGTGTTATGCCATTTAACATGGTGTAACAGAACTCACTCGGTTGGACACCCCTAACCGCACCTAAAAATACAGTCTTTTATTAACCAGTAGCAAGTAGAATGTTTTTTAGATGAGTATTGTTGTATTTTTGTAATTCGTCAATAGTCCATTTATGCTTTTTTATATGTCTAATAGTTATATGTTCCATAAACCGTATTCCTTCTTTCTTGTAATTCTATTAAGTAGCCTTTCTTGGTTGCAGTGCAGTCCTAGCGACTCATCCAGCACTTCGGGCTCTAATGCTTTTAGTCCTGAGATTAGCGCTAGCGATATATATTCTCACATAGAGTTTTTAGCCTCGGATTCTTTACAAGGACGTGAATCAGGCACTGAATTCGAAGCGTTGGCCTCGAACTACATCATCCAGAAATTTGAGGAGTTTGGAGTGCAGCCTAAAGGTGATGATGGTACTTTTTTGCAGGCCTTTACGATCAACACCGCACGCTTAATCAATCCTCACGCCACCGATAATGCCGAAGGGGAACGTCGAGTGGCCAACAACGTGGTGGGTTGGATTCCAGGGCGTTCAAACACGAATGAGTATGTCGTTATTGGGGCCCATTATGATCATTTGGGCTATGGCTCTTTTGGATCGTTGTACCGAGGAGATACCCCTCGAATACATAATGGGGCGGACGATAATGCCTCGGGTACTGCGGGTTTATTAGAACTGGCTCATTATTTTTCTGAACATCCACCGGCCGATAATATTCTTCTGTTGGCTTTTTCCGGAGAAGAAATGGGACTCCTAGGCTCAGCTCATTATGTTGAAGAACCAACCGTTGATTTATCTCAAGCCAAAGCGATGATTAATTTGGATATGATTGGGCGAATGAGCGATACAAACCTACTTATATTCGGAGTTGGTACCACTCCAAAATGGTCAGAATTAGCTATGGCCGTTAATGAAGATTCATTGAGTTTAAACCTGGTAAAAGATGGTACGGGAGCCAGTGACCATACCAGTTTCTATTACAAAAACATTCCCGTACTCCACTATTTTACCGATACCCATTCAGATTATCATCGCCCTTCTGATGATCTTGCGTACATCGAAGTGGAAGGGCAGGAATTGGTCGTAAACCATGTTGCAAGAATGGTCGATGCCCTTGGGTCGGTTTCCAAAGATGAGCTCCCTTTTGTTGAAGCCCCAGGAGAACAGCGCCAAAGCATGACCTTAAGTGGTCCTACTTTAGGTGTTTTACCTGATTATGGGTTTGAAGGAGTGGGAATGCGGATTACCGGAACTAATCCTGGGCAACCAGCACAAAATGCTGGGCTAAAAAGCGGGGATATTATCGTTGCTTTAGGCGATACACCTCTCGAAGATATTTATGGCTATATGGGTGCACTAAACACCCTTGAAGTAGGCCAAAAAACCACCATCACCATTATTCGGGATGGAGTGGAACAAACCCTAGAACTTCAACTCTAATTCTTTTTGTTTACGCATTATGCCTACCTATACCTATAAACGGGAAGATGGAACCACCTTCGACCTTCAACAAAAAATTAGTGCCGATGCCTTAACCACCTGCCCTACCACCGGACAGGCTGTTAAACGGGTAATCACCGGCGGTGGTGGAGTTGTGTACAAGGGCGATGGATGGTATGTAACCGATTACAAGAACAAAGGCACCAATCCGGCTGGTTCTGCCCCCTCAACCACGGAAAAAAGCTCCAGTAAAGAAACATCCGAATCAATGGGAGAAGCGAGCAGTGATGGAGCAACGCCTGGGGAATCATCCACTGCTGATACTAACGCCAAATCTAGCTCAAAGTAATGAATTCGTTGGCGTATACATTAACCCGAGGGAATAGGTCTTAGTAAATATGTCAGAGCATTCTACATTCTATTTGGCCGCTCGCGATGAGTTTGTTCAGCTTTGGGGGGACATGGCGTCTTCCTGGGGGATCAATAAAACTATGTCACAGATTCACGCATTATTGTACGCCGAAAGTGACGCTCTGCATACCGATGAAATCATGTCTATCTTGAGTATTAGCCGGGGAAATGCCAACATGAATGTACGAAGATTGTTGGATTGGGAACTCATTCATAAAGTGCAGTTCGAGGGTGATCGTAAGGATTATTTTTCAGCTGAAACCGACGTTTGGAAAATTGTTAACACCATCATACGCGAGCGCCAACAGCGAGAAATTGCGCCGATACGAGCTCGACTGGAAGAATGTGTTTCCTTGTTGGAAGGAGATACAACGCAGAGCGATGGATTAGATCCTGCAAGTCAAGAATTTAAGGAGCGGATTCAAAATTATAATGACTTTTTGGTCATGTTTGAACGGTTTACCGATGCCTTACTTCCGTTTATCACTAAAAAGAACTTGACCCTACTAAAACAATTGGTTCGCTTTGTGGAGGCAAAAGAACGCCTTAGTGAACTGCTTTCTCCCTCCTCTGAAGAAAAAAAGTAAGGCTTTCCTTTTTGAGGTCTCTTGTAAGTGCGAGGCATAGAAGCGCAGGAGTGAACGTAGTAAGGGGTTGAATACGGCTTAATGAATACCGCCAAAAAAATGACTACAACGGAACTTGGCCGTCAGGCAGAGCAGATAGTTTGTCGCTATTTTGAAGACTTGGGTGCGGTCATTTTAGAACAGAATCTACGGGTCAAAAAGTATGAAATAGACCTTATTGTTGACTTGAAGGGACTTTTAGTGGTGGTTGAAGTTAAAATGAGACGCAGCAATCAATTTGGCAGACCAAGAGAGCACTTACATTCGGATCAGTTTTATAGGATCGCTTCGGCTTATGAATGGTGGGCAAGAGGAAAAAAGTTTTGGGACAGAGAGGTGAGGTTCGATTTAATTGAGTATTATCCTCGAGACAATACATTAGTACACCTAGAAGATGCTTTTCGCCCTTAATCGCCCTAATTGATGCTAGTTGGCGTTAGTGGCATTTAGTTGCATTTAGTTGAAAATCCTATGACCGAAAATTTAACCTTTATCGATTATCTTAGAAGTATTCTAGGTATTCTACTCTTTATTGGCCTTTTTTCGCTGCTCATTCCCATCGTCAGTGTGCTTGTCGTGATCAGTTTAGGCAAATTGACTGACTGGATTTTGGAAAAAGTTGCCCCCTTCCTATCAAGAATCGTTCTTCGGGTACTGGGTATTACTTTTCGCACCGAATATCACCAAACGAAATTAGAAGATGATTCGATCTTAACAGGCAATGTTCAAACGCCTGCTATATACATAGTCAACCATGCTAGTACCTTAGATATATTAACTATTCTTGCATTGGGCATTAAACGAGTTCGCTTTGTGGCAAAATGGGAAATGCAATATTTCCCGTTCTTTTTTCTATTGGGAAGGTTAACTGGGCAGATATTTATTAAACGAGGGAATCGTGAAAAAGCCATTCAAACCCTTCAAAATAATTATGCGAAAGTACACCGATATCGTCGCTCCATTTTAATTGCACCAGAAGGAACAAGAAAACATGAAATGCCCATTGGCTCATTTAAGAAAGGGGCCTTTCGAATGGCTCTGGACTTGGGTTATCCTATCGTCCCTGTATACTTTAAAGGAACGACCATATTAAGCAAAGGTGGCTCACTACTTACAAAGGCAGGTAATATTACCGCTCATGTATATCCTTCGATATCAACTGACCATTGGAACGAGACTACTCTAGAAAAAAATATTGAAGATATTCGCAACAAATATCTTCAATGGAGTACCGTTTTATGACCTATTTATCTCTATAAAAATAGATTTTTTTGTTGGTTGAATCTCTACGACTTTTTACTGTGTAATCTTTTTGACGACAAAATTGATATACAGCTGTTCTCATTGAGTTTACTGACTTATCGTTGCTGTAAGGCACTTCAACAGCCTGCCCTCCTGGTTTTAACTTTTCTATAGCCTCTAATAATGGTTTAAACTTAGAAGAACGCTTTTTCGAGGATTTTACAACTGATCGTTTTACGAATTTTATTTCCATCTAATTGGTGATATTATAGTAATACATTATAAATAACTGACGTATTAATATATTTAAATTTTATTATTTATCAAAAAGTTAACCTATTAGGTTTATAATGATAGCGCATACTATTTATAGATTAGTTTGTATAAATTCCTAGCATACGTTTTCCATATTTTTAATGTTGATTCCTGTTTTTTTCTCCAATCTGTACATGAACGGGTGGATCCGATCCTCTTAAAGGAAACTATTGGCTGATTTTGACGGAAGCTATTTACGACGATTTATGGACTTAGAATATTTTTACAAGGCTTTTTCACCTACATCATTTATATTTATAGATTCATACTGTCGATAAATGACAGAGTTTTACTGTTACAATAAATTCCTGTATCTAAAAGCGAACTCTTATGCGAATTCATATCCTTCCTATTGTCATGCTGTTTTCGATCGGTATTATGGCTTGCTCTACCACAAACACCATGCAGAATAACAATCTAAATTCTGGGACTTCACTGGTTGAATCTGAAGAAACTACCTCTGCATTAGTGGACAAAAGAGTGGATAGAACTGACCTTAGTGAACTATTTTGGGCTCGCCAGGATAGTGCTAAAATGCAATTTACCCAGCCAGATGTTGACTTTATGGCGGGTATGATTGGTCATCATGCGCAAGCCCTTATCATGTCAAGTATGGCTAGTGTAAACAACGCTAGTCCTTCTGTTGTCACGTTGACAAAACGAATTATAAATGCCCAAAAAGATGAAATCGGTATCATGCAACGTTGGTTGCACGACCGAAACCAAATGGTACCTCAAGTTACCATAGATGGTCTACAACTCATTATTGAAGCAGGAAGTGAACCATCATTGGTATTTGATTCGGCTCAAGTAGCGCATGCCGTTAAGCATTTTAATAAACACGGCAGCTACATGGATAATAATCACTATCAAATGATGCATGGAAGCGAAATGAGCCATGAAGGCATGGAACACGGCACTATGGATCATGGCGATACCGAAATGAACCACGAAGGTATGGATCACGGCACTATGGAACATGGTACTATGGATCATGGCGGCACCGAAATGAACCATGAAGGTATGGAACATGGTACTATGGATCATTCAGGCATGCACGATCATTCCAGTATGCCTGGTATGTTAACCCAAAAACAACTCGAAGAACTAGCCTTAGCAAAAGGAACGGAATTTGACCGGCTCTTTTTAACCTATATGATTCAACACCATACCGGGGCCATTATCATGGTGAAAGATTTGGTTGAAACCGATGGAGCTGCACAGGAAGTACAAATTGGCAAGCTTGCAGGTGAAATTAATGTTGATCAGAAAACCGAAATAGAACGCATGCGCCTCATGCTTATGGAAGTGGTTGGCTTGAGTAACTAGATAAGGAATCGGTAACTTTATCAAATTTTAGCATCATATCAGTGGCCATTAAACTGAATAGTTACTCCTTCTATACACTTGTTCAAGAACCCGCATAGCAAACTCGGCAGACTCACATACAATCATCCACTCTGACTTTTTAACTTTTATTTAAAACGAACGTTTAAAAACAACAATAACCAATCACAAATCACAAATAAATGACACTATTTATGAATAAAAACCGTGTTAGTTCAGCACTGTGGGTTTCTTTTATAGCCGTAGCTACTCTTATGAGTTGTAGCTCTTCTCAAGAAACCGCCATGGTTCCTGTTAATGCACCAGAAGTAGCACCGCTTGCAGAAGCTGTGGTACCTTCACCCGACCCTCGTGTTGGCCTTGATGCGGGTCTTTTTGATGCAGAAGAAGCCCTATGGAATTTGGAAGTGCTATCGCAAACTCCTCCTCCAGAAAAATTCATCGGTAAAACTAATTCAGACTTAGCCTTTAAAGGTAACTATGCTTTCCAAGGAAATTACAATGGTGTAATCGTTTGGGACATAAGCAATCCAGCTAATCCTGTCCTTGTAAACGATTACGAATGTCCAGCCTCACAGAGTGATGTTTCTGTGTATGGAAATCTTCTTTTTGTCTCTGGAGAGGGATTAGAAGGTCGTATTGACTGTGGTACTGAAGGCGTTAGAGAGGCGGTCAGTGAAGTTCGACTTCGTGGAATTCGCATTTTTGACATTACCGACATTCAAAATCCTGAGTATGTTGCTAACGTACAAACTTGTCGTGGTTCTCACACTCACTCGGTATTAAAAGATCCCAACGACAATGAAAATATCTATGTCTATGTTTCTGGATCGTATGTAGTTCGTCCAGACGAAGAATTACCAGGTTGTTCTGACCTTCAACCCGAGGAAGATCCTAATTCGGCTTTATTCCGAATCGAGGTCATCAAAGTACCTTTAGACAGCCCTGAAGATGCAGCTATTGTCAGCTCTCCTCGTATATTCGAAGATCTTCAAGCTCCTCCAACTCACGGTTTAGCTCCTGCTGATCTTGCTGCGCTTGAAGCGGCCAAAGCTGCTGGTGCTTTCACTTACGTACGCGGCGGAACTGAGCGCGTTCTTCCAGGCCGTTTTGTGCAAGGTCTTTTAGCAAATGTAGTGGAAGAGCGAGGGGGTGAAGGTGCACCTACTACAGAAGATTCAACCACACTTCGCGCTAATATTCAGTCCATCATCGAAGAGATGTTTGGTGGGGGTGAGGAAGATGTTACAGCTAGAAGAGGCCCTGATCAATGTCATGATATCACCTTATACCCTGAATTAGGTTTAGCTGGTGGTGCATGCGAGGGATACGGACTGCTGTTAGATATTAGCGATCCTGCGAATCCTGTGCGTATTGATGCAGTAGCCGATTCAAATTTTGCTTACTGGCATTCGGCGACCTTCAGCAATGATGGTAACACCGTGATTTTCACCGATGAATGGGGAGGTGGTGGTGGACCTAAGTGTAGAGATACGGATCCAATGGAATGGGGTGCTAATGCAATTTTTTCAATAGAAGATGGAAAAATGGTTTTCAAAGACTACTACAAAATGCCTGCACCGCAAACAGTAAACGAAAACTGTGTAGCTCATAATGGTTCTTTAATACCTGTCCCAGGACGTGATATTATGGTACAATCATGGTATCAGGGTGGTATTTCTATTTTTGATTTCACCGACCCTTCTAACCCAGTTGAAATAGCTTTCCATGACTATGGTCCTACTAATGGTGAAAGTATGTCAATGGGTGGAAGCTGGAGTGTGTACTGGTATAATGGAGTTATTGTAAACTCTGAAATTGCTCGTGGTTTAGATCTGTTCAAACTCACTCCAAGTCCATTCATGACTGAAAATGAGATTGCAGCAGCTAACACTGTTCAATGGGAATATCTTAATGCTCAAGGTCAGCCTAAAATCTACTGGCCAGCCACCTTTCACCTAGCTAAAGCATATGTAGATCAGCTAGATCGTGACGGAGAGCTGAGCGACGCTGAGATTATGGAGATTCGCCAATCAATAACTCGCGCAGAAACGGCGAGTGAACGTAAGCAAACGAGTATGCTGGAAGATTTATCGGAAAGCGTATCTGCTAAAGCAGCTAACTCTGCAAACCCAACTAAAGTGGCTGCCCTTGCGGAAGCGCTAAAGAATTTAGCTGGATAATTGCTAATTAGCTTTAAGTCTTTTCTAAAGCCTCGATCCATTCGGATTGGGGCTTTACCTTTTTAATGACTTATATTATTTACATACTTATACAGATTAACTTTCAAAATCAGTGAGCAACCTATTGGTAAGAATTATTTTTGTCTCAATAATGAATCTAATGTTTATACAGATGAGTACCGCACAGGTTTTCATCAATGAAATTAGCTCTCAGAATAATAGTACACTACAAGACAATGATGGGGATTATTCTGATTGGATAGAACTTTATAATCAAAGCCCAGATACTATTAATCTTTTTGGTTACAGTATTAGTGATGATAAAGATGAGTTAGATAAATATATTCTTCCAAATATAAATATTACCCCATTTTCTTATTTAGTTCTATTTGCATCAGATAAAGACTACGTATCTAAAGTGACTTATTGGGAAACTCTAGTAGGTAATGGGCAATCTGTAAAATATATAGTTCCAACTAATCAAATTGATAATCAGTGGATAGAAAAAGATTATGATGATCAAAATTGGAATAGTGGCCAATATGGAATTGGATATGGAGATGAAGATGATGAAACTGTAGTAAGCAGTGGTACTCAATCTATATTTGCAAGGTCTTACTTCCAAATTGATAATCTGGAATCAGTTCAAAATATGGTATTACATATGGACTATGATGATGCCTTTGTGGTTTACTTAAATGGAACTGAAGTAGCTCGAGAAAATATAACTGGAGTATCACCATTGGCTCACGATCATCAAGCGGATTCTTATACTGAACCAAGAATACCCTTTAACCAGGATCTATGGAAAAAAGATATCACTTCATCTTTACCCTTGATAAATCAAGGAGAAAACCTATTGGCACTTCAAGTACACAATTTCAACTCTGGCAGCTCAGACTTAAGTGCATACCCTTTTTTAAGTCTATCATTTGATTCAAAAATAGCTAATTCAATTGGTCCACATGAGTTACTTGATATAACCAATCAAAGAGAAAGAGAAATACATACTAATTTTAAACTTAGCAGTAAAGGTGAAACTATTTATATAAGTACCCCTGAATTAGTATTAATTGATAGTTTAGCTTTTCCATCATTAATGTCAGACGAATCGTATGGTAGGTTAAATAAGCCAGATTCTATTGAATATGGTATTTTTAATAATCCTACACCTGGTACAGATAATGGAGCTTCAGGCTACAATAAACGTTTAGAAATACCTAAATTAAACTATTATGGTGGATTTTATGATGGTTTTATTTCTTTAAGTATTGATGAAAATCAATCAGAAAATAATGCAATACCATCAGTCTATTACACTACAGACGGGAGTGTACCAACAAGCGAATCATCATTACTAAATGGGAATCAAATTGACTTTTTCCGAACTGGTATCATAAGACTACGTGCAATAGAAAAAAATGCTCTGCCAAGTCCAATACTAACTGAAACATATTTTATTCAACAAAGACATGATCTGCCTGTTATTTCTATATCCACAAATCCAAGGAATCTTTGGAGTGACGAAGAAGGTATCTATGTAGTTGGTACTAATGGTATCGGCGGGAATGGGCACGAAAAAGCAAATTGGAACCAAGACTGGGAAATACCAATTGGTTTTGAATATTATGACGAAGAAGGAGTAAAACAAATTAGTACTGGTGCTGGTGCAAAAATATTTGGTGGCTGGAGTAGATTAAACCCAATGAAATCACTATCTATTTTTTTCCGCTCTGAATATGGATTAGGTGAAATAGAATATGAACTTTTCCAAAGCAAAGATATTACTCGATTTGAATCTATCGTCCTTAGAAATTCTGGTAATGATTTTACCTCACAAGGCAATTCAATGTTTAGGGATGGTCTAATGAGTACACTAGTAAACGATACAGAAATTGATAATAATGCTTTCCAACCTTCAGTCGTGTATTTAAATGGAGAATATTGGGGTATACACAACATTCGCGAGAAATTAAATGAACATTATGTTGAATCTAACAGCAGTGCTGATTCTGATAATATTGACCTTATTGGTAATGGCGGAGGCTTGAACCATTTTGCAGCTGTGCATGGATCAACTGAAGAGTATAACTCACTTCTAAACTATGCAACTTCCAAACCTCTCGTCTTCACTCAATTCTATGAAGAAATTGAAAATATGATAGATATAGATAATTATATAGATTATCATCTTGCCCAAATCTATTATGCAAATACTGACTGGCCTGGTAACAACATCAAAATTTGGAGAAGTCGAAATCAAGATGGCAAATGGAGATGGATTCTATATGATACAGATTTCGGGTTCAATTTACGTTACGGTGGTCATGTGGATCATAATACACTCAATTTTGCTCTTGATCCAAGTGGTCCTGGCTGGCCTAATCCGCCGTGGTCTACACTATTAATGCGTCAGTTATTTGACAGTCCGATATTTCGAGCCAAATTTTCAAATAGAATGGCAGACTTAATGAATTCAGCTTTTAAACCAAGTCGTGTCCATTCTGTTATCGATTCATTATCTAGTCTAATTGAATCTGAAATACCTAGACATATGAATACTGTCACACCTGCTGGTGCATATGGTGGTTCTGTTGGAGAATGGAATGATCAAATAACGTCAATGAAAAATTTTGGAGCGCAAAGACCAAATTATATCGAAAATGCGTTCATTCAACCAATAAATCAAGGTGGAAAACTTGGTGTTGGACCACTGCGTGATGTTACGATTCGACAACCTGATAAAAATAGAGGAGTTGTCTATGTTAATCGTTTAATGATAGATGAAAATATCTCTTTAGAATATTCAAATGGTTTAGTTTGGACTGGTAAATATTTTAGTGATGTCGATATACCAGTGAGAGCTCTTGCCCGTAATGGATTTGATTTTGTTGGATGGTCAGGTGATATAATATCCAATAGTCCTAATATTACTATACAGGCTGGTGTTAATATTGCTGCAAATTTTGCGCCAGTTTCGTCAGACTATGAAATCGTCATTACAGAAATTATGTATAATTCAGACGATGAAATAGATTCAGGAGATTGGATTGAAATCTATAATAATAAAAATACTGATGTTGATTTAACAAACTGGATTTTAAAGGATGAAGATGATGATCATGAATTTTTATTCTCAGATGGTGCAATCCTAAAGAGTGGTGAATATGCATTAATTGTCCGCGATAGTGTCAAATTCAAAGAAGTTTATGATCATTCCGTAGATATACTGGGTGAGATGAATTTTGGTTTAGCTGGAGGCAGCGATGAGGTACGAATATTTGATAATTTTGGCGCAATTATTGATTCTGTAAGCTATGATGACGAAGCACCCTGGCCAGTAGAAGCAGACGGGCAAGGGTATAGCTTAGAATTAATTGATATTGAAAGTGATAATAGCAAAGCGGAATCATGGCAAGCCTCAAAATATCCACAAGGCTCGCCTGGTGTAGTAAATGGATTTTCAGTTAACAATGAAAAAAGTAATACTGAATTACCAAGCACTTATCATCTTTATCAGAATTATCCAAATCCCTTTAATCCAAGTACTTGGATCGAATTTGCACTACCTAAAGAAACTTTTGTAAAAATCGAAATTTATTCAAGTGTTGGGCAAAAGGTGGCTGAATTAGCCAATAATAATTACTCAGCAGGAAGTCATACTATTGAATTTAATGCAAATTCATTAGCAACAGGAGTTTATTTTTACAAATTGATAACCCCTTATTTTGAAAAAACTAGAAAAATGTTGCTCATCAAATAGAATAAGTACTAAAAAATGTCTATTACATTTAAAATACTTTTTATTGGAATCGTACCTTTTTTTATAAACTGCAATACATATGAAAAGAAAGTATCTAGCATTCAATACGAAGATTCGCTTTACATTAATAGAACATCTTATCTAGAGCAACTTGAAGGTTTTTGGCTTGGTACTTCAATAGCTAATTGGACTGGATTAGTTACTGAAATGGATAAAATTGGTAATACAAATAATATTTCTACCCTACCTTTTTATACCAGAGAAGATTGGGGACAAATGGATAAACCAGCTATTTGGGATGGTGAAAATATAAGTCAAATATCAAACACGATTGATTTTGTACTAAGGACGCCAGGTGAACTTTGGGGGGCTGATGATGACACTGATATCGAATACATGTATCAACATCTAATTTTAAAGAATAAGCAACCAAAACTGAATCCAAAACAAATAAGGGATGGTTGGCTTGAACACATTTCAAGTATTGAAGAAAACTATTTGTGGGTTTCAAATCAAAAAGCATTGGATCTGATGAATGAGGATTATGTACCACCAGATACAGGTGATCCTAGGCTTAATGAACATTATGAAATGATAGATGCGCAATTAACAACTGAGATTTTTGGACTTTTTGCACCTGGAAATCCTGAATTAGCAAGAGATCTGGCAAGTTTACCAATTCAAACAGTGGCTAGAAATGAGGCAGAAGATATTGCACAATTTCATGTAACTATGTTTTCTTTAGCATCTTTAAATCCGGAAAAAAGTATACATGACCGGATTGATTCAATTTCTTCACTTGCTCGCGATTACTTACCAGATGATGAATATCCTGCAAGGATGTATGACTACATTCGAAGCTTATATGAATCAAATATACCTTGGGAAGCTACACGTGATTCAATATATAAAGCTTACCAAATTGAACAAAGACACGGATATGACATAACATCAAAAAACCTGTACTGTAACGGATGTTTTGCGGCTGGCATAAATTTCGCTGCAAGTTTAGTAAGTCTATTTTATGGTGAGGGTGATCTTTTAGACACTATAAAAATTGGAAGTCTGGCCGGATGGGATTCTGATAATCCAACTTCAACCTGGGGAGGTCTTATAGGATTTATGATGGGTGCTGAGGCTATTGAAACTGCTTTTGGTCAACCATTGTCCCGTAATTTTCACATCCATCGCACCCGGCAAGGCTTCCCCAATAACGGATACGACACCTTCCCAAATATGGCTAAAAACGGCCTAAAAGTTATTGATATGGTCGTTTCCGACGAATTGGATGGACGGGTTGATGCGTTTCGAAATAGGTGGGCTATACCTCTCCCACTATCCACATCAACCCGGAATGAAACCTACACCCGGTCCACCACAAGATGATAGGTTGGATCTTCCAACACATTCACATCGATGATTTTATCCGCATTTTTTAAAAGGGTTCTACAATCTGGGCTTAAATGCTTAAGATGCACTTTTTTTCCTACCTTCAGATAGCGTTCTGTTATTTTGTTTAAGGCTTCGATGGCGGACATATCCACCACTCTACTCTCCTTAAAATCGATAATTATTTCGTCAGGGTCGTTAAGTACATCAAATTTTTCGTTAAAAACCGTGACCGAACCAAAGAACAGTGGCCCGTAAATTTCATAGTGTTTGGCCCCATTTTCGTCTATGTGCTTACGGGCTCGAATTCTTTTCGCATTGTCCCATGCAAATACCAAAGCCGCAATAATGACTCCAACAAGTACGGCAACCGCTAAGTTATGCAGTACTGCCGTTATCAAGGTAACCACCACCATAACAAATAAATCGGAAGTTGGCATTTTGTTGAATGTTCGAAGACTGGCCCACTCAAAGGTTCCAACCGATACCATAATCATAAGGCCTGTTAGTGCGGCCATGGGCATTTGCTCAATTAACCCCGCTCCAAACATAATAAAAACGAGCAACATGACCGAGGCGACAATTCCTGAAAGACGCGCCCTGGCACCGGCAGATATATTAATTAGGCTTTGCCCAATCATCGCACAGCCACCCATTCCAGAGAACAAACCTGAAAGTATATTCGCAATCCCTTGCGCTGCGGCTTCTTTGTTACCTCGACCTCTGGTTTCGGTTATTTCATCAATTATATTTAAAGTGAGCAAGCTTTCAATAAGTCCTACCCCCGCCATAATCGCTGCATAGGGGAAGATGATAACCAAGGTTTCTATACTGAAAGGAACACTGGGAATATGAAAGGGAGGGAATCCACCTGCGATTGAAGCGATATCTCCTACTGTTCTGGTTTCTATACCAAAGGCAGCAACAATGCCGAATACACTAAGAATGGCCATGAGTGATGCAGGTACCGCCTTGGTGATTTTAGGCAGTCCCCAGATAATGACCATGGTTAAGAGTACAAAGCCAAGAAAAATGAACATTTCAGATCCAGTTAACCAAGCGCCTGATGGGTCTTTAAATTGTGCCAACTGAGACATGAAAATAATGATGGCTAAGCCATTAACGAATCCAAAAATTACGGGATGAGGGACTAGTCGCATGAGCTTACCCATCCGTAGTGCACCCGTTATTACTTGAAGTACCCCTGCCAATATGACCGCAGCAAACACATACTCAACCCCATATTGTTGTGCAAGGGCTACCAAGACAACGGCAACCGCACCGGTTGCCCCTGATATCATACCTGGCCGACCACCTAATATAGATGTAACCAAACCCATCATAAATGCCGCATACAATCCAGTTAGAGGAGATAAGCCCGCAATGAGCGCAAAAGCTACCGCCTCTGGTATTAAGGCCATGGCGACCGTTATACCCGATAATACCTCGGTTTTATAATTGATATCTCGAGTTCCTTCAAAAAGGTTTATAAGCTTTTGCATTCTATAAAATGAATTGGAGTTACAGCCTTATAAGTTACGGTTATTAATTGGTAGTACTTATTCGGGAGTCATTATCAAATTCATTTAAAGGATGTCGTTTGTAAGCGGTTTTCTTTTGCTTATGAGAGGTATTATTGGCAAATACTATATAGAACAGATACTTGAGGGTTAAAAAATTTCACTGCAAGTCACTCGATTGTGCGAATCTACATTGTGCGAATCTACATTGTGCGGATCAGTATTGTGCGGATCAGTGATTAGCGACTCGCAGTAATTACCATAGTTTGTACGTTTGGAGCAGAATAAAATTTGATGACGCTTTTTATGTACTACTTAGTATTTTGCAAAGAAAATGCTAAGAATATTACTCGTACTATTTCTGGGAATTGGTAATCTTTGGGCTCAGAACCCTACTACAGACGAACTAATTAACTTTTGGCTTGAGGCTGAGCGACAAGTGGCTGAAGGTGATTTTGATGCGTATGCGGCCTCTTTTCATGAGGAAGCAATCTTGGTTAATGGAATGAACAAAACTAGCGTACCCATACAGCGTGCGCTTGATGGATGGGAAGCTGGTTTTGTAGGCACCAAAACTGGTAAGATGAGTGCCTCTGTAACGTTTCGCTTTTCAGATCAATCAATAGGGGATTCAACCGCTCACTTTACAGGTATTTTCCGGTACGAATGGCAAAATACAGGTGAAAAATCTCAGATGGTCTATATTCATCTGGAGGCTTTACTCACTCGGTCAAATGGTCACTGGCAAATGCTCATGGAGTATCAAAAAGCGATGGCAACAACAGAAGAATGGGAAAAGCTAGTAGCCTTTGAACAATCGCTTATTCAAGGCCGCTAACTAATCGAAAGGCTCGTAAATCTGGGGCCCCCTCCTGGATATGAAATCGAATTTTAAGCTCCCCAGTAGATAATTCAATTCCATTTACGGTAGTGGTTGCCCACTCACCGGGCGAATTTTCAGAGCCAGTCTTTATGGCAATCTCATCATTTTTTATTTCGTCATTAATTTCCATTCTCAGCCTGCTTGCCGCTCCTTT
>ERZ802822.196-NODE-196-length-45985-cov-8.125294_pt1 | contig 45985 bp, 39 predicted proteins | sample MGYA00345649_ERZ802822 | MGnify/ENA primary metagenome ERZ802822 (study PRJEB30503, sample SAMEA104212359) | marine metagenome | biome: Westerlies Biome; feature: [SRF] surface water layer (ENVO:00010504) within the epipelagic zone...; material: water...
TCAAGGTTGTTGTAGTCAAAACCCGTTCCAATAAAGCCTTTATCCCAACTCTTTCCCCAAGTCAAAGCAAGGGTTTGATTCTCGCCGCCATCATATTTTGGGAAGGTGGCTGATATGTCTTGTATTTCGAGTCCATCAAAATCTTTTTTCAGGATAACGTTCGTTACACCACCAATCGCATCCGAACCATAAACTGACGAAGCACCATCAGTCAGAACCTCATACTGAGAGACCAATCCCTGCGGAATATCATTCAGGCTGGGAGCATAAGGAGCTCCTTCAGCACCACCTGGAGCCATTCTCCGACCATTGATCAGGATTATGTTTCTGCCTGCTCCCAGTCCACGAAGATTGAGTGTTCTGGAGCCGGGACCGTTATCCAGCACAAAGCCACTGAAAGTTAAATCGATTTGCTGACCGCCTGCCGAGGTAGATGTCTGCAGAATATCCGCAGCGCTGAGAAGTCCCGCCTCCCGTGATATATCTGCGGTAATAATCTGTAATGGAGAGATACTATCAAAAGTCGACCGTCTCAGACGGGAGCCTGTTACAACGACCTCCTCTACAGACCCATCGACTTGTTCTGAGTCGGAAGTTGACTCTACCTCCACGTCCTGCGATTCGATAGTCTCTTGCGCATAGGACGCAGAGGCAACGAAAATTAGGGCCGACGAGCCTAGTATTGCCACGCTCTTAAATAGCCAGTTGTCTTTAAAACTCATATTTTCTCTCCCGAAAATCAATGTTTTTCACGGTGTTGTAACATAAAACTTCAGTAATTCTTATATCTAAAAAAATAAAGAAAGCCCCGATAATGTCTGAATAGACACGCTTAACCGTCTCATATTAATGCTTTTTCGTATTAATTCAATTATTTTATCCACAAAATTCCATTTAATGCTCAAGTTTGAGCAGGGATTTATCTAATCTCTGCGTAGAAGGAGGTAAGTAGGAATAACTGAGTAACCTGCTTCGCAACCGAGAATCATCGAGAAGATGTAATATTTGATCAAGAAGGGCACTTGGAAGGTCAAAGGTCCTGAGCTTCTGAAGTCTATCAAAAGCTCAGGACTATTATGGAACAATGAATTTAGAGCTCTAACTGAACTCTTACACCAATATTTCGTCCTGGCAATGGAACTTCATTCTTCACGAAAGAGCTATGATTTCTAGCCTTTTCATCAAGCAAGTTCCTTGCGAACAACGTAAATTTGGCTGTTTTATCGCCACCAATCTCATAAGTCTTAACGGCATTGAAATCTAACATCTTGAAGCCATCAGTTGATGTTTCAGTCATACCAAAGTCGTATTGACTCTCTACATCTTTAAGTTTCAGGCTGACCTCGAGATCATTTTCCGTATAAGTTGCAGCATAAATATTCCTCGCAGGATTTATACGAGGAACATCCTCTCCACCGTTAAACTCAGCATTGACCGAATCACGGATGAATGTCAGAGCTAGATCGCCAGCACCGAATTCCATAGACCTTCCAACTTCAATCTCGTAGCCCTGGAATTGAGCATCCTTCTGCATGTAGTTCACAAGCGGCAATCCACCATGATCATGTTCATCGTGCTCTTCATGATCTTCTTCCGTCTCACCCTGAAGATAAATGTAGTCATCCACATTAGTTGAGAAAATAGAAAGAACGGCGTAAGTATCATCCTTCTCGTAGTTGATGCTTACATCGAATCCAGTAGAAACCTCTGACTTCAAATTAACATCGCCCACCTCAAACTTACCTGTCGCCAAGTGTGCACCATTCATAAATAACTCAACCGCTGAAGGCGCTCGCTCAACAATGGATGTAGTCACATTAACACTTACCTCGTTGTTGAGATCCTTGCTCATGCTTAATGCGGCACTGGTTCCACTGAAGTCTCTATCAAAGTACTCCATCTCACCTTCATGCTCATCTCCATGATCGTCATCATGATCATCGCCGTGGTCCTCGTCGTGATCCTCATCATGGTCCTCGTCGTGATCCTCGTCATGGTGCTCCATATGAGTGATGGACCCCTTCCTTCGAATTCGATCATGCCTTACGGCGATATCCCATCGGAGAGCATCTGTTTCTGAAGCTAAGTAGTAACCCATAGTAAATTCATCGCTCGCAGTAGGATTCATAAAGGCCTCGTGACCTAGAATCGAAACATCCTCTGTGGCAATGTTTAAGGACACCTTCTGAGAGTAATCAGAGCTGCTAATATCAAAGATAGCGCCATACTCGGTAGAATCATTGGAGAATACCGTTGGTCCTTCATCGTGATGCTCATCTCCATGCTCCTCACCCTCATGTTCCTCGCCTTCATGCTCTTCTTCCGCATGCTGCTCAGTCAAGGAATACTCGGTATCTCTCAAGAAGTAATCAACCTTTTTGAGCCAACTATTATTGACGATGTAAGAACCTTCAAGATTTAAGACATCAGAGTCAGTCGTTGAGAAGATTCTCTCACCCTCATGCTCATCATGTCCCTCGTGCTCATCATGATCCTCACCTTCGTGTTCATCATGATCCTCGCCCTCGTGCTCTTCATCGCCGTGCTCATCTCCATGCTCGTCTCCATGCTCATCGCTGTGCTCGCCATGATATGGAATTCCATAGACACTTTCTGCTTGATTGATCGATACACCTACATATCCCCAGTCGCCAGTTTTGGACAGGCCGAATCTCATCGACGTGTTCTCAAAATCTGAATTAGACAAGAAGCCCATGTCTTCCTCATGTTCCTCGTGCTCGTCATGGTCCTCATCACCGTGCTCGTCATGATCTTCGTGACCTTCATCGTGGAGAATTGCCCCAGTTGGGACATCGAAGTTACCAAAATCAGATTCTTTATAAGCAAAACTAAAGTTTAGACCGCCGAGATTGTTCTCATAGGATAAATTTTGACCATCACCGTCATTAACTGATTGGGCTTCTAATCCAATCTTAAGTTCTGACTCTGAGAAGTCCTCTTTTGCGATGGCATTATCAACAATATTCACGATTCCACCAATTGCACCATTAGCATAGAGCAGTGATGAGGGTCCTCTGATGATCTCGATCTGCTCGATGTTGTGCATATCAACTTCATTTACGTGGTCGGCACCAATACCTGCAACGTCCCTAACTACCTTCCCATTGTTAAGAATTTTGATGCGGCTGCCTGACATTCCGCGAATAACTGGCTGGCCAACACCGGCGCCATAATCTGCAGAATAAACCCCAGCAAGACCATCCAATGACTCACCTAAGCTCTGAGTCGCTGACAATTCTTTTGAGTCTCCGCTCAACACATGGATGGCACCCTTAACTGAGCTTGTAGATTGATCATTGATGGATGAAGTAATGATTACCTCTTCTATCTCATTAGCTAATACATTAGCACTAACTATTGCCGTTGCTAGAACGGCTATTTTAATACGCGGGTTCATAGAACCTCCTAAAAAGTAAATCTATTTGTACTTAATCTAAATTAAATAAAATTAGCTTTTTACTTGAGGGGGTGCTCGAGATAAGTAGAGAGAGAATCTAGGATTTAGAGCCGCAGAGGCATGAAGTCGTTCTAATAACCCAGCAACGGCAAGGACAGACGCCACAGTTCTGCTATCAGAGAACACGGTGCCCTTAAATACATGGCAAGTATCGCACTCATCTTGTGAAAAAGCTTTTCCATCCAACTCAGCCTCAGCAATATGCGATGAGTCGTGAGCTAGATTATTAGCCACAAACATCCCGGCTATTAAAAGCAGTAGAACGGAATACTTTTTAAAATTGAACAGTGTTACCAATGTGACATCCTAAAACGGCAGTTCAAAAAATTTGGGGGGGAGTATAAGGTAAATTATTGATTTTGCAACTAACATTCCATGACTACAAGGTCGTCCATCCTTGTTAATCATGAGCAGTTCAGCGCTATAAAATCATCGGCACAGGCGAAGATCAGTTGTCTTCTATCATCACTCATTTTTTTCAGTGTGTTCCGCATAAAGGATAGCCTTGGGTTGTTCTTTAGCAGGCCCAAATGCCTATCAACAAACCGCCAGTAGAGGCCATCCATCGTGTTACACCAATCACCCTTTTTATAATCACTCATTTTTAGGATGTAATTTGATCCACAAATGTAGGGCTTAGTAGCGAAAATCCCCCCATCTGCAAAAGTTCCCATACCAAATACGTTGGGCGTCATAACCCATTCGGAGGAATCCACATACATCTCCATGAACCAGCGGTACACTTCCCTAGGATGTACCTCACACAAAGTCATGATATTTGAAATCACCATCAACCGATTGATGTGATGGGTATAGCCATAACGATTAGAAAAATTAATTGCATCATCTAATGGAGGTATTCCAGTAGTTCCTGAGTACCAACTCTCATTGAGGATGCCTGAAAAGTTGAAGAAGTTACTTTCCTTTTGAGTCTCACCATGCTGCTGATAGACTCCTCTGATGAATTCTCTCCAACCAATAATTTGCCGTAAAAATCCTTCAACTGAGTTTAAAGGTATATTCTTGGCTTCAGTGAACAGTAAAACTTTGTCAACAATATCCTTTGGAGTTATTAATCCCATATTAAGTGAAGGACTTAACGCACTGTGAAACATAAAGGTATCATTCTGCAGGATTGCATCTTCATAGATCCCAAAATTTTCAAACTTAATCTCTAAAAAGTGATCAATACTTCTTAACGCATCCTCTCTTGTCAGTGGCATCCAAATATCGTCCATTTGGCCCGGGTGATCCCTGAACTTTGCGTCTATAATTTTTTGAAGTGGTACCACATACCTTGATGTCTGAGCTTTGAATAAGTCAGGAAGTTGCAATCCCTTGGGAATCTTCTTTCGATTATCCTCATCGAAGGACCACTTCCCACCTAATGGTTTTTTATCTTCATCCAATAATAAATCAAGCTTTTTACGAACTTCCTTATAGAAGTTCCCCATACGCAGGACCTTCCCGGACCCACTAAACTTAGAGAATTCAGGACGCTCAAGCAACAACATTGGGGATGGAATGATGTTAAGGGTTAATCCATTTTGTTCAGCAAAGTTTTGTATTCTCAATTCAAAATCTTTATCTTCAATTTCAAACACTTTAAGGGCGACTATATCATGCCTTTTAACGCATTCAGCAAGCTTCTCCTCGTATGACTGGTCAAAGCTTGGGTGCTCAATATCTAAATAGTCAATCTCAATGTTTTGGCTCTTTAGCTCATCACGCTTCTCACGCATTGCCACTAAAAACATCAAGATCTTTAGCTTATGATGCTTTTCGTATGTACAAAGCCCCAAGTCCTCGGCCATAAAGACTCGTCCCGCATTTGCACTCGCAATACATTCGACGGGAAATAACTGGTTACCAAGCAATATCAGCAGCTCGTTGTTTAAATCACGTTTGATCAAAAGATTCATTCCAAGTTTTGTGGGCTTTGAGAGAGTACTATGGCCATGCGGGAAGGAAGTGGGGCATCATCTAGAGAGTGATGCCCCGCTAAAGAACTATTTGAAGTTAACTTTATTGATGATCTGGTGATCTATCATTTTTCTAATTTCTTCGTATCCCTTTGAGATCTCATCAATCTCATCATCTTCATCACCATACATCGCTATCCATTCCTTGTTAACGGCCTTGTATTTCTCCTTATTGGGTTGCATAGCAGCCATATTTTCGTAGGTGATGGTCAACCAAACATTAGGATTACTAGCGCTGTCGGACGTGTATACGGAGAAATCGACGATATAACCCAATTTTTTTTGTATCTCCATTCCCCTTACCCAGGTACGCTTTAACTTGACGAGATAGTCATCGAGATAGTTTGGCTCCACCGCCACAACAGTCAACTGGACGTGTTGCTCACTTGGTTCATAATCTTCATAAATTTCTGCAAACGTTGAAAATGCAGCAAGAGTTAAGACAGTTAAAATTAAATGCTTCATAAGAGTTTTCTCCGGTAGTTGTGTGCAGATACTAGTGATTTTTTTAAGCCAATGATAGAAAAACAGACCAGAATAATTTTTAGTGTTGCTAGACTCAGTCCGCCTAGGATTTGAATTGCCTGAAATGAAACCAATTAATTCCCTTAGCTATCGTGCTCTTCTCAATCATTGCTCTTGCAAGTGTCTCCGCTTTTACGCTTCTATACTTACTGAAGGCCCCAAGCAGAAATGGGTCGATGAGCTTGAATATAATCTTGCCCAAACCCTCGCCTACTCTTTTCTCCAATCTTTTTCCAAGCAGTAATCCCGGGCGATAAATATTAAGAGTAGAAAATCCTAGCGTTCTCATAGCTTCTTCAACTTCCCCCTTTGTGCGCAAATAAAAATTAGATGAGGATGCATCCGCACCCACGGAGGAAACCAAGCTAACGACTGATGTCCCTGCATTCAGGGCAAGCCTGGCGATACCAACGCAGTAATCAAAATCCACTCTCCTAAAGGCCTCCTTACTTCCAGCCGTCTTGATGGTGGTACCCAAACAGAGGTACAGATGATCACAGAGAGGAAGCTCGCCACTGGTTAGGAGCTCATCGAAATCAATTTGATGAACCTGTATATCTTTTGGTAGTGCATCAGAAACACTTCTTAAAACAGCTATCGGACGCTCTCCCCGCTCAGATAGTTGTTTTAGCACATGGCTTCCAACAAGGCCCGTTGATCCGACTACCAATGATTTATTCAAAACCCTTTCCTTTCTTATGCGTCATGTTACTTAGACCAATCTGTACTCAGACTTTTTTTCAAAAATAAAAACATGGGTAAGCACTGTATTACTGCCCAAACAGTAACTGATGTCACTGAATCAAAAATAATCGCACAAATAAACCAAGACACTGGGGGAAAGAGAGCTAGCTTTTTAAAGGATGATTTAAAGAACTTTAGATACCTATCAATATCGAAAGCATCCCGCTTAGCTTGGCTCATGGTGTTGTAACCTGATAACAGGTATCTGGCATTTTTTTTATTAATACCCAGTCCGATCAAAAGGTAGACTAAAGATGTGCACACAATAGTGAACGCCATAATTGTGTCCACGAAATGTGATCTCCCAATGGTTAATGACAAGATTCAATGATTAGACAATAACATATAGAACCTAACGCCATGTATTTTGCTTTTATTCACTATAGTATGATTACGACATGCGCCAAATTAAATAGTTTAGTGATGAGTTTGATATTCTCCGCAAAAGATATTATCTCAAGCGACTGGTTCAGAAATAGAGAGGTTACGGTATCCCATTGATCGCTTCACGTTCTCCGATTTTCTCGCTATTTATTTTAATAAATATCTTTGTTAGTTCTCCCCTATATGCCTCTATCTATGACGTAGATCAAAATGATATCGAGGATGCCCTAACTGATGGGTTGTTAATCCTACGCCATGAATTTGGCATAGATGGAGCTAACTTGACTGACGGCGCATTGGCACCCAATGCAGCTCTAACCAACCCAGAGTCTATCGCGTCATACATCAATGATCGATCACTGTTATTTGATTTAGACGGCAATAGATCCAACGATGCCCTAACGGATGGACTCCTGTTGCTGCGTTATCTCTTTGGTCTCTCAGGTGATTCTCTGATACAAGATGCACTTGGTCCAGGTGCGACTAGAAATAACTATGCTGAGATTAAGGCGCATATTGACTTATCTAATCAGAGAGAATTTAAGAGCATAAAAAGGGGGATTACCTACGGCATGGGAGGTGGGCAACCAGCCCTATCGATGGACGATCTTGGAGTCCTATCAGGGGGCTTGAAGTGGTGGTATAACTGGAGAAGAACTCCAAATAACTCAATAGAGTCGAGCTACTCCAAAGATGGATTTGACTTTGTACCTATGGCTTGGGGAAGAAATTTTAGTGATGCTGAGATACGAAGTTTTTTGAATGGCCATCCTGACGTTAAATATCTGCTTGGTTTTAATGAGCCCAACTTCCAATCTCAAGCTAACATGACTCCGGCCGAGGCAGCAGCCGAATGGCCAAGACTTGAGGCTATCGCTCAAGAGTATGGGCTTAAACTCGTCTCTCCAGCTGTAAATTTCTCGCCAGGAGGAGTGGATATCCCGGGGACTGAAGACGATGGCAGCCCTTGGGCCTATCTAGATGCTTTTTTTGAGGAGTGCGATGGCTGTCAGGTCGATTACATTGCGGTACATGGATATATGCGATCTGCTAATGCATTCAAGGCTTACGTGGAAAAGTTTGAGCGCTACGGGAAACCTATATGGGTAACCGAATGGGCAGCAGTAGATGGCGGAGGGGCTCCCAACCTTCAATCACAGATGAGCTTTCTTTCGGATACCACTCGATGGCTTGAAAGCAATGACTCAGTGTTCCGTTATTCTTGGTTCATCGCCCGAAGCAGGCAGGGTTATGGCCAAGCTCCATTCAATGACATACTAATGGATAATGGAACTCTCTCTCCTCTGGGAGAAATTTATACCTCCATCCCCTCAAATGACTACCCTTACATTCCAGAGGAAATTATCGAGGCCGAGGGCGCCCACCAAATACAGGGGTTTGTCTACGACCAAGTCCCTGCGGGGCAGACAGAGGATTTTTCCCAATCAGAAGTGTCAATTACCTCTCAAAATAATTCGGCCTATGTGGAATATAAAATTTATATCGAATTCGCCGGTAACTATCACTTAAACCTGCGCCTCTCATCCCTTACAACTAATACCCTTAAAGTTGATCTAAACAATAGAAATCTTTGGTCTCTAAATCTTTGGAACACAACCTCAGGTGATCCTTGGAAGACATTTAGTTCTGATGGAGTTTTTTTGGATAAAGGAAATCATGTCGTCCGTGTATACTCCGATGGCGCATTTGCATTTAATTGGTTTAAGATCAGTAAAACTTCCATAAATTAAAACTCTAACGCTAAATAGTAGGTGGCCAGCCATGAATGATTTAAGTTGGAAAGAATTTGAGCGCATCGAGTTGCGTGTTGGAACAATATTATCAGCCGAAATTTTTAAGGAAGCACGAACACCAGCAATTAAGTTGAGTATTGATTTTGGAGATGACATTGGTATCAGAAAATCATCGGCTCAAATCACCGATCATTACCTACCTGAGGAATTAATTGGAAAGCAGATCTCAGCTGTAGTAAATTTCCCAAAAAAACAAATTGGCCCGATGATGTCCGAATGCTTGGTAACAGGTTTCATTCAAGACGATGGGAGCGTTATCCTCGCAGTACCTGATAAAGTTTCAAAAAATGGTGCTCGATTGGCATAAATCGCCAATTAATAATTTTTACCGCTATGAGGAAAGTATTGTAGGTGGAAAAAAACGCTAATTTATTTGCTCATTTTCAGTCCCATTTCCCTGATGATTTATCAACATGTCTGCTGGTTACTGATAACGGCCAGACGGTAACCTATGACCAAGCTGTTGAGGCGTCCGCACAAATTGCAAATAGCCTTTTAGACTTAGGGGCCTTGACGGGTGATCGCGTCACTGTCCAGGTTGAAAAATCAGTGGAGGCGCTTTACCTATACCTTGGTTGCCTGCGCGCAGGCCTAGTCTATCATCCCCTAAATACTGCCTACACGACATCTGAGCTTGAGTATTTCCTCACCAATGCAGAGCCCACGATCATTATCTGTAAGAGTGAATCTCAGGAGATTATAAAATCGATATCAGTTAGTGGTAGCGTTAAGGCAATTCTGACCCTTGATGCCGATGGAACCGGAACATTAGTAGATTTAAGTCAAGATGCCAACACAACAGCACAAATAGCTCAGCGCTGCGGGACGGATATGGCTGCTTTGCTCTACTCCTCGGGCACAACTGGCCGACCGAAGGGGATTATGTTGAGCCATGATAATCTTCGCTCGAATGCTGAAATTTTGGTTAATGCCTGGGGATTCTCCTCCTCAGATCGTCTGCTCCATATGCTCCCGATTTATCACGTTCATGGCTTATTCGTCGGAATAAGCTGTGTATTGATGAGCGGTGCCAGTATGTCCTGGCATAGGTCATACAATGATGATATTGCCGTGACTGCAATGTCTAAATGCACCGTCATGATGGGAGTCCCTACCTACTACACTCGACTCTTGAACAATCACCGATTCTCGCCAGACTGTTGCCAAACAATGCGCCTATTTATATCTGGTTCCGCACCACTTCTAACTGAAACTTTTCACCAATTCCAAGCGAGATGCGGCCATACCATTCTTGAGCGCTATGGTATGTCTGAAACTAATATGAATACATCTAATCCTTTGAATGGTGAACGTAAACCAGGGACCGTGGGACGCCCATTGCCTGGCGTATTATTAAAAATCGTTGATGAGGGGGGCCATGAGGTACTGACAAATGATGTTGGTGATTTGCAGGTCAAAGGTCCAAATGTATTTCCTGGCTATTGGAGAATGCCAGAAAAAACAAGCGAGGACTTTACTTCAGATGGTTTCTTTATTACTGGGGACAAAGCTACTGTTGATGGTGATGGCTATGTATCAATTGTCGGACGATCAAAGGATTTAATTATCTGTGGTGGACTTAATGTCTACCCTAAGGAAGTTGAGATGGTCATTGACGACATTCCAGAAGTCAAAGAATCCGCAATAATTGGCGCTCCCGATCCAGATTTTGGTGAAGTTGTCATTGCAGTCGTCGTTATTGAGGACAATTGCTCTGCACATAATGATTTTTTAGAAAAGAAAGTCATCAGCTTTTGTAAAACTCAGCTTGCTAACTTTAAGATTCCAAAAAGAATAGAGGTCGTCCAATCTCTTCCTCGAAATGCGATGGGCAAAGTACAGAAAAATCTCTTGAGAGAGAGATTTAAATGACAAACACAGATAATAAGTTTTGTGGTCTAAAAGACAACCACTGCCTAGCATTTTATAGACTAAAGTGTTTTGGGCACGTCATATATGTTTTGGAAATGATATGAATATTTTTCTGATAGCCCTAATTATTAGCATGATCGGTTACCTAGCGATCGGTTGGTATGCGGGAAGAAAAGTTAAAAATCTTGAGGATTACTATGTTGCTGGTCGAAACGCCTCAACCTTACTCATTGTAGGTACATTAGTTGCAAGCTTCATGAGTACGAACGCATTTCTCGGGGAAATGGGCATGTCTTATCAAGGACATGGTCCGCTAATTGTGATCATGACAGGCGTGAACTGCATGGGATATATCATAGGTGCGCTATTTTTTGGCCGATATCTGCGACGCAGCCGTGCCTTAACCGTTCCTGAATTTTTTGGGCGACGTTTTGGAAGTCGCCGCCTACAGTCCCTTGCTGGATTAACGATTGTGATTGGACTTACATGCTATCTCATGGCTGTCACTTGGGGAGTATCACTCATCGTGACAAAAGTCACTGATATGCCTAGCTGGGCATCCATAGTGCTGGTGTGGTTTGGATATACCGGATTTACCCTCTATTCAGGATCTAGGGGCGTGGTGCTAACTGATACAGCCATGTTTTTATTATTTTCCACGGTAGCTCTGGTAGCTCTCTACTATATTATTCAGTCTGGAGGGGGATGGTTCAGTAGCCTTGAACAACTCGCACTCTACAAGGATAAACCTGGACTCATATCTTGGCACGGCGTCGTTGGCGATGACTCTAACTGGAAGACGCCTGCAGATGGACTTGTTTGGGCGCTAATTTTAGGCGTTGCATGGGGAATCGTAGTTGCTGTTAGTCCTTGGCAAACCAGCCGCTATTTAATGGCAAGAGATGAGCATGTCGTGATCCGATCCGCCTGCGGAGCTTCAATTGCAATGTTTCTGCTATATCTAATCAACAGCTATGCAGCGGCAGCCGTTAATCTCAGTAATCCGTCAATCGATCCTCCAGAAAGCGTCATGATATGGGTTGCCATGAATTTAATGCCAACCGTTCTGGGAGCTCTCTTAGTCTGTGGTATCTTGGCTGCCGGATTGTCATCCGCCTCAACCTTTTTATCTCTGATTGGCTTCAGTAGCACCAATGATATTTTTAATCATAGTAATGACCCTGTCACTCAGCTTAGGTTAACTCGTCATACTATAATTTTTGTTGGGGTTGCCGTGGTATTACTCTGTCTAATCTTGCCATCCAACATCTTTTGGATCACTTACTTCGCAGGTCCTGTGTTTGCATCATCTTGGGGCGCAGTGGCTTTCATGAGTATATGGAGTAAAAGTATTACCGAGTCCGGGGCCTTTTGGGGAATGCTTAGTGGATTTTTCGGTAACATAGCGGCGAACTTAATTCAGGTTTTTTGGGATATCCAGTTGCCCGTCTACCTGGATCCGATACTAGTTGGAAGCGCTATTAGTCTATTTACAATCATAATGATTTCTTCTTTAGGTGAGGTTAAACCAGTATCTGAGGCATTTAGAAAAAAACTGCATCAAATGCCTGAAAACATGAATAACAAAACAGAAATTGCTCGCACACTTCTTTGGCCTAAGGCTATGATAGTTCTCGGTATCTTGGTTATGGTTTTGATGGTGAACTTTTATGCCACACCTTATGAGGGCGCTATAACAAAGCAGACTCTTATGGAGTTTAGACCATGAGTGGAGAAATGATTTTATCCATCAGTTATGGCCTAGTCATGGTGGCAGGAGGTGTATTCGTCTGGTGGCAAGTGAAAAGATACTTCGAAGGAGATGAGTGATGATCGAATCAAATAATCTTCGCCCAACATTAAATGGAGTTAAACATGATAAATAACGCTGTTGAACAGATTGATGATCTTTTAGAGCCCCAAGATTGGAGCTTTCCAGTGCCCATTGCTTATGGTCCCGGTCGATTGTCTGAAATTAGCACACACTGCTTGGGGATGGGCATTCAAAATCCTCTTATCGTGACAGATAAAGGTAGCGCTCATTTGCCGTTTATTAAGCAACTTCAAGATTTTTTGTCTCTCGCGAATATCTCATCAGCCTTGTTTGGTGAAGTCTCACCCAATCCACTTGAGGAGGATATTCTCGCCGGCCGAGAGAAATTCCATAACGGTAAGCATGATGCGGTTGTTGCTATTGGCGGCGGAAGCGCTATGGACGGCGGAAAGTGTATTTGTCTGACAGCGAATAATAATTACAGCGTTTGGGATTTTGAGTTTGAGCAGCCAGTGCCCATAATTCATCAGGATCAACCCTTTCCAACATTAATAACGATTCCAACAACAGCGGGGACAGGCGCTGAGACCGAGAGCACCGCCATGGTGACGGATGTCAATAAAGGTATGAAATTTTGTGTCTGGCATCCTGACCTAAAACCATCCCTCGCGCTTCTCGATCCTGAGCTAACATTAGGGTTGCCGCCAACGCTAACCGCATGGACAGGGACAGATGCGATGGTTCATGCGATTGAGGCGTTCCTTGTGCCTGGGTTTCATCCTCTTTGTGATGGGGCAGCACTAGAAGGTCTGCGGCTTGTATCAAAATGGCTGCCAACAGCCGTTCATGAACCAAGCAATTTGGCTGCTAGAGGCGGTATGCTCGTAGGATCTTGCCTTGCCGGGATCGCTTTCCTAAAAGGTCTAGGTATGGTCCATGCTATATCTCATATGGTCGGGGCCGAATTCGACACTCAGCATGGCCTTACAAATGCCATTATTCTTCCTGTTGTGCTCCGCTTTAATCTCCCAGGATTAGAGTCTCAGGTTGCAAGAATGGCGAAGGTAATGAACTTAGAAGATGACTCAGTTGATAGCTTTATTGCTGAAATCGAGGGCATGCTAGATGGTATTAATATCCCTAAATCACTGAAAGAGATAGATGTGCCGCCTGAGTGCGCTCAAAGAATTGCGGAGAAAGCTATTTTAGACAGTGCAGCCGGAACCAACCCACGTCAGGCAACTGTTGAAGAAATTAGAGTCTTAGTCGAAACTGCGATTGAAAAGGCCCGCTAAATCAGAGGTTATTATTCATGAAAAATCTTAGAAAATTTTATATTGAGGGTCGTTGGCAAGATCCAATCTCAACGGAAACTATGTCGGTCTTGAATCCTGCTACAGAGATGCAGGAAGGTATAGTTGCCCTAGGGAATGATGAAGACGTTAACAAGGCAGTTGCCGCTGCAAAAAAAGCTTTTGAAAGTTTTTCAAAAACCACCAAGCAGGAACGTCTAGATCTCTTACATCGTTTAAAAACCGTTACACAAAAGCGATTTGAGGACCTGGCGCAGGCTATGCGCACAGAGATGGGTGCACCAATTACTATGGCTCGCGATGCGCAGGCCGATGCAGCCATAGGTCATCTTGATGGTTTCATAGAGGCACTAGAGAGTTTTAACGAGAGTGAGAATTTGTCCAATGGTGATGAATTGATCCGCGAACCTATTGGAGTCTGCGGCCTTATCACGCCATGGAATTGGCCGATGAATCAAATTGCTCTCAAGGTGATTCCAGCGCTCGCAACAGGTTGCACCTGCATCCTGAAACCCTCAGAACATACCCCTATCTCCGCAATGATTTATGCTGAGATTATTGACGAGGCCGGCTTCCCTGCGGGTGTTTTTAATCTTGTTAATGGCGACGGTCCAACCGTTGGTGCAGCTCTCTCTAAACATCCTGATATACAGATGATTTCTTTCACGGGTTCTACCCGGGCTGGCAAGTCGATCACGAGAGATGCATCGGAAACAATTAAGCGTGTCACCTTAGAACTTGGTGGTAAGTCACCAAATATCGTCTTTGCTGACTGTGATTTAGAAACTCAAGTGACAGCCTCTGTTGATGAATGTATGTATAACACAGGACAGTCCTGTGATGCCCCAACGCGACTGCTGGTGGAGAGAAGTTGCTATGCTGATGCGCTCGAGATTGCCAAAAAAGCAGCCATGGCAACTCAGGTTGGAGATCCTGAACAGGAAGGTGACCACATAGGACCGCTATTTGACCGAATTCAATTTAATCGCGTGCAAACAATGATTGGTGTTGGGATTGATGAGGGTGCGACTGTATTAGCTGGAGGCTTAGGAAAACCAGACGGCATGGATTTAGGTTGGTATGTTAAACCTACTATTTTTTCAGATGTATCGAATGATATGCGGATCGCTCAAGAAGAGATTTTTGGCCCTGTTTTAGTGATCATTCCATTTGAGGACGAGGAAGAAGCCATTTCCATCGCAAATGATACTCCCTATGGCCTTGCTGCTTACCTTCAAACCGGAGACCCAGTGCGTGCGCGACGGGTAGCCGCTCAATTGCGTGCAGGAGCTATCCATATTAATGGTGGTGGATTTAACTATGGTTCACCATTTGGAGGGTATAAGCAATCAGGCAATGGTCGTGAAGGTGGCAGTATGGGCATTGAAGACTTCCTAGAAAGCAAGACCCTGCATGGATTGTGACAGGATCTAGGATCTTGACTCAAAAAGCCTTCAAAAATTAGGCATATACTTGCGCAGCCAATTGGAAATTTGACGAATTGACTCAGATGACTCAGGTAAACGATAGTCCCACTCGAAAACATGCCAGAGATCCTTCCACAAACACAGCTCGACGGGCACATTATTATCTTTAAGCACATCTCTTAGCCCCGTTGCTTGGCTCATCAATAAATCTCGAGAGCCTGTCGAAATAATGCTTGGCGGGAATGATTTATCGAATACACCATATATTGGAGATATCATAGGATTTGTGGGGTCATGCTCTCCAACATAATAATTTGCGGCAAAGTCAATGTGTTGAGCACTTAGTGCTGGATCACGTCCATCATTATTTACCACGCTTGGGCCTGCGTTGGACAGATCACACCAGGGGGATAGGAAGGCGGCCGCCTGCGGCAAGCGAATACCTAACTGGAAGGCACGAAGGATCAAAGTGAGGCAAAGATTTCCCCCAGCTGATTCACCTACAAGCGCAAGAGGCTCGTTACTCATTTCCTTAAATACACTAAATCCATCATCAATAGCCGCAGGCCATGGACTCTCAGGCGCCAAACGATAGTGGGGTATCACGACCTCAGCACCTGTTTCAGCAGCCAATGGAACTGCGATGGTTAGATCCTCAAAGGGGCTCCCCGAAACATAGCCACCGCCATACCCATAAAAAATTTTCCAATCCACTTTTATCTGAGATGGTTTTACCCATAGACAACTAACACCAGAAATATCTCGAGTCTCAATACTCGCGTCATACATCTCAAGTACACACTCAACTGCCGGAGTAATAGATCTTCTCGTTTCATTGCGATAAGCAGTAAGCTTTTCAAAAGATCGATTTGTTAACGGGTATTTAGCCTTGGCTAGGACATGCTCAGCTTCAGCACTCAAGTTATTGCTAATCAACTACTCCAAACCTCTTTTAGAAACCATATTTTCAATACTCTAGTTGGGCGTAAAAATATATTCATCGCCCTCTTCAAACGTCTCAGCTAGTGTCTTATCAATTGCCACTGGCATTTCCATGGCAGAGGGATATAAAGGCCCCACCGAAGTTGCCTGATGCTCGGACAACAATGCCGAGAGTTGATTAAGCTTTTCAGGTCTAATACTTGCAAGATTAACTTGCTCTGTAGGATCATCCTTTAAGTTAAAGAGCCAATGCTGCAATCCGTCAGTAGGCCGATTATTTGCTTGTAATTTCCAATCTCCATGCCTTACAGCTTGGTAGTGGCCGTTCTGCCAAAATAACGCTTCCCGCTCCCACTTAGTTTCTCCATTCCCCATAATCAGAGGCAGGATGTTGAGCCCATCGATCGTAACACTGTCATTGTTGGTACCCGCAGCAGCGGCTATGGTAGGCATGATGTCAATATGAGCAACAGGGGTATCGTTAATCGTGCCCGACGGTATCTTGCTAGGCCATTTTATCATCATTGGCACACGCAGTCCCCCTTCAAACATAGTAATTTTCCATCCTCGGAAGGGGTGATTTACCTCAGAGATGCCAATATATCCAGCCCCTCCGTTATCACTTGTAAAGATTACAAGAGTGTTATCCGAGAGGCCTTGCTCGTCAAGAGTATCAAGAATTCTCCCGACACTCCTATCAATCGCGCGAACCATAGCTGCATAAACCCGCTTTCGATGTGGCTTTATATCACCCACTGCCTCAAAATCCTCTCTCTTTGCCTGAAGTGGAGTATGAGGTCCCCAATGAGCTAGGTATAAAAAGAATGGTCGGTCTCTATTATTTTGGATCACCTTGATAGATTCATCTGTCCAATAGTCAGTCAAGTAACCCTTTGGTTCAAAACGGTCTTTGTCTCCAGAGTTAAATGATGCTGAGTAGGTTAATGCGGCCCATAGGAATTGATCAATAGGATCAAATTCTAACTTCGCATTTACAACGTTAGGATCAGTCTCAGGAAGGTATAGTCCGCTGGCCATAAGAAGACTGTCATCAAAACCTTGTTTATTAGGCTCCATTCCGTTGCTTCTGCCTAGGTGCCATTTGCCTATATGAGCTGTGTAGTAACCCGCGTTTTGTAAAGCTTCAGCAATGGTGACCTCCTGCGTTGGAAGACCCTTCAGTTCGAATGGTGGTTGGGCTGACTCAATCTCTGAGTCATAAAAACCTCTCGGCAGCTTGCTTTCTAACTGACTGGATATGCTATCTACTATTAGTGCCATTCCTTTTGGAGTGGGGGTGAATTCATAGCCTGTCCTAGTGGGATAACGACCAGTCATTATCATTGCTCTGGATGGCGCACATGTGCTTGCACCAGAATAAGACTGAGTAAAATTTGCCCCCTGCGAGGCTAGGCGGTCAATATTGGACGTTTTTATAATGCCTCCACCGAAAGTCGATATATCGTTGTAACCAAGATCATCTGCAACGATAAGAATAATATTTGGTGGCCTCTCGTCAACAGAAGTAAGACCAGGCGGTCCCATCTGCCAATTGACCTCGCGATTCGGCCCATTTTCAATCGATGAATAGCGATATTTAATAACGCTGAGGAGAATATCTGCTCGGTTGATCCAAGCTACCGATGCCATGAAAAATACCACAAATAAGAAACTTAATATTGAAATAAATAGTTTGTTCAATTTATAAAATCTCTACAGTTAAAACAATCTGTACCTTGGCCCACGTGGCTTAGGAGTAATCTCCTCAGCAGGTAGCTGGCATATTCGGTTCATAGAGGTAACACTTCCATCAACATATTCCCATACGAGTTGATCCCCTCTCAAATAACGCCTTACTACCGTTGGACCAAAACCGAATACATCAAACTCAAGTACATTATTATTCCACTCCATGCTTGCAGAAGTTCGGCCACAGTACTCTTTATTACCGATAACAAACAAAACTGATCCCTCAGTATCGTTAGAGGTCTCTCCTGCTGTGCTGTTGGGGCCTCCATCATGAATTACACCTGAGGAGGTAATCACCGTTCTTGCACCGCACTGCTCAACGCGCTCAACATGACCAACCTTGCCCTCCACACCTATCCATAGCCCTCTTATATCATCGGCACCATTCACTAGTGGCTCTGTACAATCACTTAAAACAGGCAATGGGAAATGATCATAAGCACAGCCAGGAGTATTTCCTTTGGGTATGTCCATAGCCAGCTTACCCTGACTATTAAGAATTGGCATTTCGCAATAATTTATTAGGCTACCATCACCAGCAAGAGTAGCTGGATCAATGGCTAATTCGGGTCTTTCAGAAAAGTACATTTGCCAGAACCCAACAACAAAAATAGCACTCAAGGCTAGCAATAATTTCTTTATAAATAGTTTCATAAAAACCAATCAATCCCTCTGATGGGGCATTTAGTATTGCTTTATAAAGTCTCATATTGGCAGTTGGTATGTCAATATATTCTGGATTTATCATGAAGCTTAAAATACCATCCTTCTAAAAAGTTTTAAGAGTCAAATCACGGATATTTTTCATATTTTCTGTGACTTAGCATTAAACTTTTTAAAAAAAGACAAATGGTCCTAAAATATTTTCTTTGACGTAAATGTATAGTTAGAGTGTTGTTCTCACTTTAACTAAAATCCTCATCTTAAAATTTGGACATTAAATAAACATAATATAAGGACAAGTTTTGGAAATGAAAAATGCTGTTTTATCTCGTGGCTTACTACTTTTGGTGGTCTTTGGTCTCTCTCAGACTCTCTCCGCGGCTGACCTTGAAACCCCTATTATTCAGCCTGGTGCCCCCGGATTACCGTCAAAAACTCTTACTCCTGAGGTGGCAACATCTATTGCGAACACATCCTTTAGCTCTGCAGACGTAATCTTCATGCAGGAAATGATTATTCATCATCAACAAGCGCTCGAAATGTCGATATTGGCAAGCGACAGGACGAACAATGAATCAGTTCTGGATCTCGCTGAGCGGATCAAAGTTTCACAAGATGATGAAATGTTATTTATGACAAATTGGTTAACAGAGCGCTCTGAAACAGCGCCAGACCTTGAACATAAGCATCACCATCATACAAGCCATAATATGGTGGGCATGGCAACATCTGATCAGATGAGGGAGCTTGGAAGTAGTAAAGGTACTGAATTCGATAGGCTTTACCTCACATTAATGATCAATCATCATGATGGTGCCATTAAAATGGTTGAGTATCTGCGAGATCAACCTGGTTCGGCATATGACGCATCCCTTGATGAGTTTGTTTCAGACGTAGCAAATGACCAAGCTGTAGAAATAGAGAGAATGAACGGACTTTTGGTTGGCCTGTCTGAAGATCCGCGGGCTTCTTTAGCCGCCGGACTTTTTGATGCAGAACACGCGATAATGAATATGCGTCTATTGGAATCTCAACGGAAGCCAACTGGATTTTTTGATCCGAATAATCTTGTAAACTTAGGTGGAGAATCTTTAAAAGAAGAAGAAGATGAAGAAGCGGATGATCATCCAAAGACAGTAGTAGCCGCATCAAACGCTCGGCGCTATCCCCTACTCAGTTTTTCAAATACAGACATGGCCTTCAGTGAGGATCTTCTCATAACAGGCAGTTATCACGGCTTCAATATTTACAGGCTTAATGAAACGGGTCGCCCTACTTTAGCAACTTCTGTCGTATGTCCAGGTGGTCAAGGTGATGTCTCGCTAGTTGGCCACCTTCTGATTATGTCAGTTGAGCAATCGCGAGGACGAGTTGACTGTGGGCTCCAGGGTGTTGGTGAAGATGTCAGTGAGGAGCGCTTCCGAGGTATCAGGATCTTTGATGTTTCAGATATTTCTCAACCTATCCAAGTAGGTGCTGTACAAACGTGTCGCGGTTCCCATACTCACTCGGTTGTGTCTGGCCCAGATCTCGATGGCAATATTTTGGTCTATAACTCCGGCATTTCTCGGGTTCGTGAGGAGGAGGAATTAGAGGGATGTGTAGATGGGTTGCCAGGGGATGATCGTACTGCTCTCTTTAGGATCGACATCATAGAAATACCTATGAAGGAACCATCAAAGTCTCGAATTATAGATAGCCCAACCGTTTTTGCAGATGCAGAGACGGGAGCTCTGGCGGGCCTCTGGAGAGGTGGTGATCATGGAGATGACACTCAGGAAACATACCGCACGGACCAATGCCACGATATCACTGTTTATCCAACGGCAAAAATTGCAGCAGGTGCATGCTCAGGGAATGGGATCCTATTTGATATTAGTGATCCCAGAAAACCAACAAGGATTGATGCCGTCACTGACGAGGGTTTCGCTTATTGGCACTCCGCAACCTTTAACAACGACGGAACTAAAGTCCTGTTTACTGACGAGTGGGGCGGTGGCGGAAGAGCGCGCTGTAGGGCATGGGATCCGATAAACTGGGGGGCTGATGCTATTTATGATATTGACAATGGAAAGTTAAAATACAAAAGCCACTACAAAATGCCGGCACCTCAACTAGAAACAGAAAATTGTGTGGCTCATAATGGATCGATAATTCCGGTACCCGGAAGAGATATATTCATTCAAGCTTGGTACCAAGGTGGCATCTCAGTAATAGACTTCACTGATTCTTCAAATCCTATCGAGATTGCTTACTTTGACCGAGGTCCCATAAACGAGACAGAATTGGTAAGTGGCGGGTTTTGGTCAGTCTATTATTATGAGGGGATGATCTACGGCACAGAGATCGTCCGTGGTCTGGATGTTCTTGAGCTTCTCCCGAGTGAGTTTATCAGTGCCAATGAAATATCTGCGGCCGCTCAGGCATATCCAAAGGTCGGCCCAAATAGATTATTCAATCCACAGCAGCAAGTACCTATGTCTTGGCCCGATAGTCCAGAGCTGGCTGGAGCATATTTAGATCAACTAATCAGATCAAATATGGTTGAAGAGGCTAATGCCGCTGAGCTACAGCAGTTGCTTTTCCAAGTAGGAGTTCAACAGACACCGAAGCGCAGCAAAGCACTTGCACGAGAGATTGATCAATTTGAGATTAGTTTTAAAGTGAATGCTGTCGATGACAAAGCTAGAGGTCAACTAAGTCAGCTCGAACGCGTTCTTAAGGCAATTAGTAGTAAACTTAAGGCTTAGTCGAAGGGATGTAATGAATTCTGAAGGCTAACACAGGATCAAACGTGTTAGCCTTTGGCAAAGCAGTGAGATGAAAACACTTAGATGACCTAGCGTTTACCCAACCACACGCCCTGAGTAATAATCCCACCTAAATAAATGACAAAGAAAAGTAAGTGAAAGCTTAATATTAGTGGGTCATCCAATGAGTCAACAAAAGGATCTCCGACGGGTAATCTTCGTAGGAAGTCTGTGATTGCTGGAATCATGTGAAAAAGCAGAGTGCTCGAATAACCTAGCATTTGAAAGTATTTCGAATACTTGCCAAAAAGCTGCAATTTCTCCATCAACATACCACCAAAGACTGCTACCAGTGTCAGCACGGCAAGCCAATGGGCGATACCAAATCCTCCTTGATTGTAAATGCCTAGTGCCGAGCCGGCGACAATTAACGTCACTAAGATATAAATGCGTCCGCTAATCTGATTTAAGGAAATTATTTTATGGTGATAAAGCGTATAAAAAGCGCTTACCAAAGCAACCACTCCGAGTACTGTATGAAACCATCCTAATAAGGTCATTTCGGGCATAAGTTTATTCCTTAATCGATTATTTCTAGCCGTATTTGGAATTATTTATGCGGATTAACCAAATACTTTGCACCAGTTCCCTGCTTCGCATATGCCTTTATATTGTCAGGCTGAAGCATATCCTCCAAGGAAATCTCCTGAGTGTAGTGGCTAGCGAACGTAGTTTTAATTTCTCTAACGACACGCTGGCGCATCTCTGCAAAGCGCTCCATTCCGATTCGACCAATCATTGGTGTAAGTAACCATCCTCCTAATCCCCACTGCAACCCATATGATCGATTCAAAACCGTAGGAGTAGGATCTAAGCCACCGTAAATATAAACCTGCTTGTACACATCAGAACCATATCGGCTATATTCTTTTGCTGTCTTGTTAGCTGCGATTTCCATTGCGGCAAGAATTTGTCCTGGAAGTTTTCCCTCATTTCCACCACCAGTGGCATCGAAACCTAGAGTAGCTCCTGTAGAAATTAATGCTTCAACAAGATCTTTCATAAAATCCGATTGGCTAGTATCACAGATATATTCAGCACCTAAGTCTTTAAGAATCTTAACCTGCTCTGGTTTTCTAACGATATTGACCAGCGGGATTTCATCATCCTTGCAAATCTTTACAAGCATCTGACCAAGATTAGAAGCGGCGGCAGTGTTAACCAAAGCCGCATGATTCTCCATCTTCATAGTTTCAACAAACGCCAAAGCAGTCAGGGGGTTTACAAATGATGATGCGGCCTCAGTTGAGGTTATTCCCTCATCCATAACAAGGCAACTCGAGGCAGGAGCGCACCGATATTGAGAGTACATGGAGCCTCCCGCAACGCCCACTGTCTTACCTATTAACGCTGTTGCTTTTTCTCCCGCTCCAACTACGATGCCTGCGCCCTCGTTGCCGGCCGACAGAGGTTGATCAACCCTCCCCTTCAGTGCCGCCATAAGACCAGGGCGTATTTTTATAATAGTCTTGGAAGCTTCATCTTCTCCAGAAAATTCTATGCTGTCCAAGTCAGCAGCAAAACTTATCAGAAGTGCCAAGTCAGAGGGATTTATTGGTGCAGCTTCTACCTTGATTAAAACCTCATTCTCAGATGGCACTGGCATTGCTGCATTGACAATGGAGACCTCTACTGTACCGTTACTCGTGACCGTTGATCTTATTTCTTTTGAGGTTTGCATAGACATATACGTCTCTCCTTGAGCGCTGAGTTGGATAGAACTGTTATTATTAGTATGATAATAGCGATACTAATAAAAATACAAGTAGACAGTAGATTCATACTAGTATATAAAACATACTATGAAAATTTCAAAAAGCCCTGTAGCGAACGCATTAAAGCTTATTGGTGGGAAATGGAAGATCGCCATTATCTACAGCTTGCGAGACGATCCAGTTAGATTTGGAGAATTGAAAAGAATTCTATCTCCTATCACACAACAAATGTTGACCAAACAATTGCGTGAGCTTGAGCGGGATTTATTAATTGATCGCAAAGTGTTTGAGGTAATACCTCCCAGAGTTGAGTATTCTCTAACGGAATTCGGTCAGTCATTTTTGCCGGTCATGAACATACTTTGTAAGTGGAGTACTGAAAATTCAGATTTGATGGAGGCTCTTACAAGTAAGTACCCTGAATCTTCTAAGTTATCGATCCGTTAGCCTAATTGCATTAGCACTTAGCTTTACAGCACCAGATAACTAGATTGAAAAATCCCTCCCATCAAATAAATACATTAATAGTTTGCTGAAACCTCCCCTATCAAATAACATACCCCCCATGGGTATAAAAATTTTTTGTCTGTTGTCTATCATATCCTTTGGAATCGATGCTAGACCTGTATCTTACACAGGTGGTTCAACCGTAATGGCGTTTTCAGATAATATAAAAAATTCTATCTATTATCATTATTCACCATCATATAAATACTCAGTTGGACTTGAAAATATCAAAGATAACTATTTTAAAGATGATTATTCTTATGTGAGATTTACATATTTACTAGATAGAAAAAATACTGAACACTCTCAAAGAAATTTATATTTTCAATCTGGTATTAGTTCAAAAGGTTTTGATGAGTTTTTTTATGGCATACATGGAGATTGGGAGACGAGAAGATTTTTTGTTGGTTTTGGATTAAAAGAGACTAAGAAAAAAATCCAAGACTATTCAGAACAATATTATCAAATAGGAGTAGCGCCCTATCTTGGTGATTATGGCGATTTACACACATGGATAATGATGAAGACAAAAAAAAATTCTCTTGAGAATAAGTGGTCAACTTACCCTGTATTAAAATTGTTTAAAGGTGATGTTCTCATGGAATTTGGTTATCACAAAAAAACTGAGTGGGATGTGCATCTCATGTATAGATTTTAGGAGGAAATGTGAAAAAAATACTATTATTACTAGTCTTTACTTCAATGACATGGGCAGAAAACCCACATGAACACATGCATCATTCTCATGAAGGACATCTGCATGAGGAATTAGTAGATGGCAAAAAATTAGAAGTTGATCCTGAGAGATTTGATAAATTTATTGTAGATCTGAAAGATTCTCAAATTGCAATCGTGAATATTAAAGGCATGGTATGCGATTTTTGTGCTAGAGGTATTGAAAAAACATTTAAAAAAGATACTAATGTTAAAAAAATAGACGTTGACTTGAGTAAAGGTAAAGTTTTAATTGCATACAATATTGCTCACAAAATAGTCTTTGATGATATCAAGGAAAGGATTCTAATAAACGGACAAAATGCAATTGATATGCAAATTATTAATTTATAAGAATGATGCAAAATAAATCTGCAAATTTTCTATCCTTGTTTGCCTCGTCTTCAACTTTAATATGTTGCGCGCTTCCTTCATTATTTGTTGTAATTGGAGCGGGGGCCTCTTTTGCAAGTTTAATAACAGTTTTTCCATTTCTAATTGTCCTATCTCAGTATAAGTCGTGGATAACTATGTTTGCATTGTTGATGATTTTTATTGCTGGTTATGTAAATTATAAAACCTATCACATGCCCTGTCCTGCCGACCCAGAGTTAGGAAGGCGATGCATGAAAACCAGAAAACAATCAAGATATGTTTATTACTTTTCAGTTGTATTGTTTATTTTTGCCACAATATTCACGTATATAATTCCGAAAATCATATGAAATATCCATGCCATAAAGAAGAAATCCCTAGTCTCATGATACTTGACGGGCAAGTTGGTGGAATTGCAGCCATGATGAATAAGGGCAAGTATTGCTCTAGCAATAAAATCAGAAAGGGTTGCAAAAAAAATGACCAGTTGTGGCCGTTTATAATTTTAGTTTTTAATATTAGATAATTTTTAATCCAAATTATTTGGAGGTTTTTGATAATGAGTCATCCATGTCACCAGCAGCAAGTTGCAAGCATCCGTCGCATAGAGGGTCAGGTGAGAGGAATATTAAAAATGATAGAGCAAGAAAAGTACTGTATCGATATCCTCAATCAGATAAAAGCCGTAAAAAACTCATTATCTACCGTTGAATCAAAGATACTTAAAACCCATTTAAAAATGTGCGTGCAAGATACCTTAAAAGACGATGGTAATTTTGACAATAAAGTTGAAGAAATCATAAAAGTGTTAAAACGATAATCATAGACTTGTTCGAGTTTGAGATAGACAGCCAGCTTCGAAGTTTAAGTTCAACCCTAAAATCTCACCCTAACTTACTAAGTACATTTTTTTAACAAACTATCTATTCAGTTAGCAATTGATAGCTGACCTTGTTTTGAGCAATATCGGATGGCTTGAAATAAATATCTCGCCACACTTTATCCCTATAAAGCTCAGTTTGATCACTAAAATATTGACTATCAGGTGAACCAGATTGGCTGTAGGATAGAATAGCCTTCGCATCCGGACCATTCTCAGTATAGTTAAGGGACATAATAAAACTTGATCCATGGGCAATGTTGTAACCACTGCTGCTCAAGGTCTCACTGTCACCCACACGCTCATTACTCCCTGAAAATACGGGTGATGCAATGTGTGATTTCGTCACCTGAAGATTTGCAATGCCCTCATATCTATTGCCTCCATGCACAGGAAATGATTTTCCAGCACGGTGCGCTTTTTGTAGCTCACCCAATGGAATATCTAGAGGAATTCCATTATCAACTAGAAGAGTAACCGCCTCCGCTAAAGCAGTGAGAGTCCTTTGATTTTCAATAAGTCCTGAGGGTGTGGTGATTGGATTCTCCTTGTCAAAGTTAGCTGAGAACAATTCTCCTGTATGCATTGTGGACCAGTAACTATATCGAGTGAGCCATTCTCTAAATAGCACCGCACCTTTACTATCCGCGTTATAGCGATTATCCCACTCACTCAAAATAGTACAGGCAGGTAAAAGTTCAACAGAAATATCGTTTATGGAGACAATGGGACTTTGTTTGCATCGCTCAACAAGTTCATCTTTAAGCAAGTGAGCTGTCAATCCTGAATTATCCATCAAAGCAGCTTGAATTTCTGCTACTGAGAACAGGCCATCTTCCCCTCGAAAATCAAATCCATATATACCTTCAAGAATATGAACATTCATTCGTGTTCGAACGCTACGCGGAGTTTCAGTTGGCCCATATAGAGGAGAATATCCGGTTGTAGGTTTTTTAGGATCACTCAACCAATAGCTATCGTTAGCATTAAAAACATAAAACTCACTTTCAATTAAAGGGCGTTGCTCAAACGGTGTGGTACCGGATATTGGATTTTCAGGATGATTTATCCACTCATCTCTGTTTGTACTTCCATCAAGAATCACTAAACCTTCAGTGAGGTAGAGATTCTTTAACTGAGATGATGCCTCAATACGATCACGCCATGCACTAATAGCTTCACCGCTTAGAGCACCCACATTTGTATTATCGAAATAAACAGCCCGACCCTCGGCACTCGTTGAAATTGTATTAACCCAAGGCATCGCGTTGTATGTCTTATGAGCTTGAATAAATGCATCCATTGATTGGGATTTTCCCATCGCTAGCCACTGAGACATGACATCAACATTCTCGGCATTAGCATCTCGAGCGGCATAGGCTGTGGAAGACGTCCAATCAAGTCCTGGCATCTCAACAATTGGCCCATGGTGACTAAACCACACAGTTGTAGTTTCCGTTTTCATTCCATCGGCAGTTTTAACTTGAGTAGTTACTTGTTGGTTTCGAAGCGATCTCCAACTACCCTCATAAAGATATTGGGTTGGATCGTCGGGTTTCAAAGTCAGCCTGTAAAGAACCACCCTCTTAGAATCTGAGACGGTGTGTGTCCATCCCACAGCATCATTGAAGCCAACGCCAACACCAGCTGTCCCGATTAAATTAGAGCCGTACACATTTAGCTCGCCAGGTATCGTAAGATGCTTCTCCCAGAAACGGTTTGGTCCGTACCAGGGATAATGTGGATTAGCTAGTAAAGAGCCCCTCCCATTAGCAGTAGATTTTGTACCAAATGCCCAAGCATTAGACCCCATTTCATCCAATCTAATCGCATCAACAGCCGCCAATATCTGTGATGGCGAAACCTCAATACTTGCTATCTTATTTGGAGGTTGCGCTGCAACCACTGCACCGGCCATACGAGTAATCGTATGGACTAACGCGACGTACTGCGTCATGAAATCTTCTGGAGTTGCAGATCTAACCCAATCTGCATGATCGCACCAAGAATTAAAATCTCCTGATGACTCTCTTAAATAACGGTTATAGCCTCCTGCATAACCTTCAATCCAATTTTTAATATTACTAGGCTGATTGCTTAGCGCCTGACTACCCTTTTTTGACATGTCCAAGGCTCGAATAACCAGATCACTATGAATATTTTCACCTTGATGGCCTGAACCTAGATACTCAGACATTTCTCCTTTGGCTGATATCAATGCAAGTGCCATGTTACAGACATGATCTTGGGCCGAGGCATATGCCTCTCCGTAACCTAAACTGCCATAGTCTGACGCTTTAATATGCGGCACACCAAACTCTGTTCGGGTAATCTCAACGTTATACTTAGCAGAATCATTAAAGTTGGAACCGCAGGAAGCGAAAATAATTACGATTAACAAAATACCTGCAAAGCAAAATGAAGACCGAATATTCATACCTCTTACTCCTTGCTAAAAATATTAGCGGGTACTACGCTTTTTGGATTATCGAGACAATCTTTTAATTTATAGTAGTTTACGTCATATTTAATCATCAATCTAAATGTCCGAGTTAGTTTTTAGTATTGTTTGTAACCGCTAGAGAGGACTAGATCTGCAGAAAAGCCATAAAATTTGGGGGAGTACTTAGTTTAGTATCGTCGACTAAATTGACGGTCGCTACGAATATCAGCAAAGTAACAAAATGAACAGCGCATTCCCAAAGGGAGGCATCGTTAACTCTTTATTTTTTCCAAACGATATAGCAGGGAATATCAATGCCAAATGCTAAGCTGATGACTTTAAGGTCCTCTGAGTTGCATAGTATCTCGGAGTAAGGTCTTATTTAGGATTATTATTGAAAGTAGTGCCTAATGACGCCATTTTATAGAATCATCGGATTGGGCGAAGTGCTCTGGGATCTTTTCCCAGACGGCGATCATTTCGGTGGTGCGCCGGCTAATATGGCCTGCACAGCTGCTGGCTTATTAGGATCTTCTGGCTCCGTCAAGCTGGTCAGTGCATTAGGCGCGGATCAGCGTGGACGCGAAGCCATTAACTTTTTAGAGCAAAGACATGTCGACGTCTCTGAGATACAAATAACTGAAGCGCCCACGGGCTCGGTCATCGTGCAGTTAGACGATTCAGGTCAACCGTTATTCAATATTTCTGTCAATTCCGCGTGGGATAGCATTGCTTGGTCTGAACATTGGCGGGACCTCACCGCTAACGTTGATGCAATATGCTTCGGTAGTCTAGCTCAACGTGGAATTACTTCTCGCCAAACCATTCAAAAATTTGTAGGTACCAGTCCAGCCAATGTGCTTAAAGTGTTTGATATAAATCTCAGAGCTCCATTCTACGCAGCTGATACTCTGATTCAATCACTCAAGTTAGCTAATGTTTTAAAATTGAATCGCGAGGAATTAAGTGTCATCAGCGAAATTCTCTCAATGTCGGGTGATAGCATCGATGTATTGAAAAGGCTTCAAGATGACTATCAAATCAACACTATCGCACTGACGCAAGGTTCAGCCGGCGCTGTGTTAATACATTATAGTGAAACGGTTAATGTGCCTAGCGTACCGACAACTGTTGCGGATACTGTGGGGGCAGGTGATGCATTCACCGCGGCGTTGATCATCGGTTTACTGAAAAACCAATCACTAACAGAGATCGCGAATTTTGCAACTAATGTGTCCTCGTATGTCTGCTCGCAAAGAGGCGCTTCCCCAATGCTTCCCGATTGGATTGGGGGATATTAATTTTGTTAAATCTGTCATCGGTCCAAGGTGAGTGTTACTGTGATATCCGTTTCAGATTGTTGGCTAAACTTGGCCATAAGAGTGAGCTATGAGACAAGCTGTAATGACCGCGCCAGGCGTGGTAGAAATTGTTGAAGCTGCGGTTCCTGAACCTGGCTCCAAGCAGATTCAGATCAATATAAAGCGTATTGGTATCTGTGGTAGCGACGTGCATGTTTGGCATGGCGCGCACCCGTTTACCTCTTACCCAGTGATTCAGGGCCATGAGTATTGTGGCATTGTCTCTAAAATTGGTAGCGATGTAACCGACATTTCCGTAGGTCAACTGGTGACTGCACTCCCTCAGGAGGTGTGTGGGAAATGCGTGCCATGCCGTCGTGGCAACTGGCATGTCTGTGACAATCTAAAAGTGAGAGGTTTTCAGGCACCAGGATGTGCTCAAGACTATTTCGTCACTGAAACCGATAAAGTCATCGTATTACCAGAGTCTTTTACGCTTGAGCAAGGCGCATTCATCGAACCATTGGCGGTAGCGAGCCATTCAACCTCGAGGGCCGGCCTCTTAAAGGGCACCAACGTCGCAGTTTTGGGCGCTGGCACGATCGGCAATTTTGTCGGTCAGATGGCGCAGGCTAAAGGTGCCAAAGTACTAATTGGCGACGTTTCAGAGTCTCGGCTTGACGTTGCCCAAGCCTGCGGTCTACCGCACGTATTTAATCCAGAGGTCCAGCACTGATCGAGTGCTGTGGACAATGTTTTTGGATCTGAGGGCATTGACATTGTTTTCGATTGTGCGGGCGTTCAGCTAAGCCTAGATGCTGCTATTAGCTCTGTTAATAAAGGCGGAACTGTATTAGTCGTGGCGGTATTTGGGCAAAGGCCAAAAGTGGATATGGCGGTAGTTTGCGAAAGTGAATTAAATTTAATTGGTACGATGATGTATCACCACAACGATTACCGGCAGGCAGTACAGAGTTTATTAGCGGGTGACATAAAAACCTCTCCATTAGAGTCAGAACACTTCACCCTCGAGGAGTTTCAAGTTGCTTATGAATTCATTGACCAGCGAGCCTCCGAGTCGATGAAAGTGTTTATCGATTTGGATCGTCAGAAATGAATACAAGACAAACGCTATGACATTAGATACCTCTCTAAAACTAATTGATCCGGAATCCGTTCGCAAGGTTAGACTGAGCAGTGACGTTGCCATGCCCGTCGCCGCATTTGGGACATTCCATTCAGATTGGGCGCAAGAGCATATGTATCAGGCTACTTTAGAGGCCATTCGATTGGGTTGGCGCCACTTAGATACAGCTCGAGCATACGAAAATGAGGCTCTGATCGGCGCTGCAATAAAAGAATCGGTGCGTCTTGGATATATATCATCGGTGGAGGATCTCTTCATTACTGGCAAACTTTGGAATGGTCATATGAATCCCAAAGACGTTCTGCCAGCATTGGAGGGCACGCTGACAGCGCTCGGTATTAACCAAATTGATATGTATCTAAATCATTGGCCCTGGCCGAATGCGCATGTCCACGGCGCAGGTACCGAATTTCGTAATTCCGATGCAGTTCCCTATATCCATGAGGAGTTTATGGAGACATGGGAAGAACTATGCAACGCCAAAAGAGCAGGGAAGGTCGTCGATATTGGAACATCAAATCATACCGCAGCCTGCATGAAATTATTGCTGCGCGATGTGGGCATAACCGAACGGCCATCATGTAATCAAATGGAAATGCACCCTCTTATGCAACAGACCGCACTTCGCCGAGAGTTTGAATCAGAAAACATCCTGTGCACTGGTTATATGTCTTTAGGATCACCAAATCGTCCGGCTCGGGATCGATTCGACGAACATCTAAGCGACCTCGATAATACTACGCTTTGTGACCTCGCCTCGGAGCTCGGTGTGTCGCCCGCAAGGATCGCATTGAACTGGGCAGCCCAAAGGGAAAATGGCAGTGGCGGTTACGTGGCAATGTCGACAACACCAAAGCGAATTCACGAAAATTTATTGGCCGCGACCGATGATCTGCTCAGCCCCGCGCAACTCCTGCGTATTTCGGGAGATGGTTCTGAAGAAAATCCGGGAATCGATATGGATAACCGTCTGATTTGGGGCCAGGTATTTTTGTGGCCTGAGGCCGCAGGTGACTGGAAAGTGCTATGGAATGATAGCCAAGTTTTTGAAAGTCGATCAGAGTACGATCAGTTCAAACTTTCTCTCTAGGTCGTCAGGTAGCTTTTGACTCGGCCGTGCCATATCCATTCGATGACACCCGTTCTGAATTAACGTTTTGCAATCTGTGTGGGACTTAAACCAAGAAATCTCTTCCAAGCAAATTCTCAGGGCAGTGTATAAGCAGTCTTTACTGTAGTGTAGAACTCCTTTGCATAACTCCCCTGCTCCCGGGAACCATAACTGGAACTCTTGATACCTCCAAAGGGAACATGGTAATCAACTCCAGCTGTAGGCACATTGACAGATGCGACACCAGACTGAATATGCCGCTTAAAGTGGCTCGAATACTTCAGGGACGTTGTCACAATACCGGATGACAAACCAAACTCAGTGTCATTAGCAGTTGCCAGGGCCTCTTCATAATCCTTGACTCGAATGACTGTAGCCACAGGGCCAAACACCTCTTCACGGTTGATTCTCATCTTATTACTCGACTCAGTGAATAGCGCTGGCGTCATGAAAAAACCCTGCGTATCACGAGATACCTGCTCACCACCGCACACGAGATTGGCACCGTCGTTAATACCAACCTGAATATAATCTAGATTTTGCTGCAACTGGCGTTGATCGACCACAGGACCAATATCTGTGCCCGCTTTAAGTGCATGATCCACGGTCAATTTACCCATGCGTTCGCTGACAGCCGCTACAAATTTATCATGGATTCCCTCTGTAACAATTAAACGGCTTGATGCTGTACAGCGCTGTCCAGTGGAAAAGTAGGCACCGTTAACGGCACATTCGACAGCCGTGGATAAGTCGGCATCATCTAAGACAACAAGCGGATTTTTACCCCCCATCTCAAGCTGTACTTTAGCCATTCGAGACGCCGCAGCCAAAGCAACATCACGTCCTGTCCGAACAGAACCAGTGAAACTGATAGCATTAACCGCAGGGTGATTTACAATGGTCGCACCCACCTCCGCACCAGTACCCATAACAAGATTGAATACCCCATCAGGAACACCAGCATTAACAATGATCTCGGCCATGGCATGGGCAGTGGCAGGAACCAATTCAGCAGGTTTGAACACCACAGCGTTACCATAGGCCAGTGCAGGTGCAACTTTCCAAGCAGGAATAGCAATTGGAAAATTCCATGGCAGTATCAAACCTACAACACCCATCGGAGCGCGGGTTACAGACACGTCTAGGCCGGGCCGAATGGAGTCAATAAACTCTCCACCGGGGCGCAATGCTTCGCCTGCGAAAAACTTAAAAACCTGACCCGCTCGAGTAGCCTCACCAATACCTTCAGGAAGTGTTTTACCTTCTTCACGAGATACCAACTCGCCTAACTCTTCCCTACGCTGCAGAATTTCACTACCGATATTATCCAATATGTCACTACGATGCTGTATTGACGAATTCCCCCAAGCCAAGGAGGCTTGATACGCAGCATCAATCGCCTGCTGAGTTTGTGCCGCACTGGCATGCGCGTACTCACCTATAATATCTGAGGTGTCTGATGGATTAATATTGTCAGCGGCGTTGGCTCCCTCGAGCCACTCTCCTCCAATAAAATTTCGCTTAGTTTTTTTCATAATTCCCCAACATCTTTTAAATTTATGTTAATTCAACAATTCGAGTTCCAATATTGCCGCCAGCAAGTAAATTAACAAATGCGCCTGGAGCAGATTCGAGTCCTTGCACTCGATCCGTCAAACTTTTTAACTCGCCGCTGGAAAGCCATTTATGCAGAACATCGCGCCCCTCCTTAAACCGGGCCATATAGTCATAAATCAGAAACCCTCTCATAATGACGCGCTTATTGATTAACAATCCAGGTAGTCCTTTGGGGCTAGGTTCTGGTCGAGTGGTATCATACTGAGAGACAACACCGCAGCAGGCAATGCGGCCACCTACATTCATTCGAAATAAGGCAGATCCCAAAACCATACCTCCGGTATTGTCAAAATATACGTGTACGCCATTGGGAGTGGCGCTCTTAAGTTTTTGCCGAAAATCTTCATCCTTATAATTAACCACAGCATCGAAACCTAATTCGGACACCAGAAGATCTCCTTTTGCATCACTTCCACATACACCTACAACTCGGGCACCTTTGATTTTAGCTATTTGACCGGCTAGATGACCCACAGAACCAGCGGCAGCGGATACTAATACAGTATCACCTTCCTGGGGTTGACCTATGTCAGTCACTCCAAAATAGGCTGTCAGGCCGTTGACTCCCAGAGGCCCAAGATATGAAACTGGGTCATGGTCATCTGGGATAACGTCCGTGTCTGCGCCATTATGCACCGAGTAATCCTGCCAGCCGGTCGGTGCTTTAACCCACTGGCCTACTGGAATAGCTTTGCAGCGACTTTCAACCACCTGACCGATGCCGCTGCCATTCATAATTCGGCCGGCAGCAGGCGCACCCGCATAACTTGCGCTACCCTGCAAACCAGCTCGAGCACCGGCTGAAATTGAGAAGGCAGTTGTCTTCACCAGGACTTGATCATCACCCAAAACTGGCATTGTGGCCAGCTCGAGACAGAAGTTACTTGCCTCCAGTTTACCCTGCGGTAGCGACTTAATAAGAATTTGTCGATTTTCCTTCATTATTGTTTTCCTGAGTCAAATCTTGAGACTGGTAGTGAGCTGATTTTTTTCTAAGTAAGTTATCTTAGCGGATCAGTCAGAAAACCTCCCAACATTGCTAAAGAAAAGCACCCATTTTTTATTAGCAATAATCTGCTCTCTGGAGCAGAAATAACCCACGCCAAAAACATCTAGTTTGTTGTATACAAAGCTATAGCATTTAATGCTTTGCTCGTTATCTGAGTTGTTTGTTTTGGGTGAAATTGTTGACATGAGACACTTCATGAATTCGGATCTTAGTGTCTTTTTCTGCTACCTTACCATCCTACATTTAACACCCTTGAAGAGGAATTAATTTGTCAGATTTAACGACATTTAGAGAGGATACGCGTCAATGGTTGGAGGAACATTGCCCTGCGAGTATGCGTACCTACATGCCAGAAAGTGAAAAATGCTGGGGGGGACGTGACTACAAGTTCTCCAGTGATGATCAGAAACTTTGGCTAATGCGGATGGCTGATAGAGGTTGGACAGCGCCGACCTTTCCAAAAGAATATGGTGGTGGTGGCCTAAGTAAAGGCGAGGCAAAAGTCTTAAAAGAAGAATTGAGCGCCATTACTGCGCGGGCCCCACTGGCAAGTATGGGAACGGAGATGATTGGCCCAGCCATACTGGAGTTTGGAACAGAAGCCCTCAAGCAACAGCATTTACCCGCTATAATTCGCGGAGAAATTCGCTGGTGCCAAGGTTATAGTGAACCCAATGCCGGGTCTGATCTTGCGGGATTACAGGCTAATGCGGAAGATATGGGTGATCACTTCATCGTCAATGGGCAAAAGGTTTGGACCAGCTATGCCGATAAATCTGACTGGATGTTTTGTCTGGTCAAGACGGATAATTCAGTAAAACATGGTGGTATCAGCTTGGTATTGTTTGATATGAAATCCCCCGGTGTCACTGCGCGTCCTATTAAACTGATCTCCGGTCGCTCACCGTTTTGCGAGACGTTCCTTGACAATGTCCGAGTCGACAAAGATCAAGTCGTCGGCGAGATTAATAACGGCTGGACTATTGCTAAATACCTCCTGACCCATGAGCGCGAAATGCTGGGACGAATCGGTAATGTACCTGCAGAAAAAACTCTATCGGAGCGAGCTACAGCATCCATTGGATTAAAGGACGGGCGCCTGGCAGACTCGGCACTGCGCTTGGAGCTGGCCGAGTGGGAGATTGATTTCCAATCTCATCAACTCACCATTGAGCGTGTCAGAGATGAAACTGCGGCAGCCAGCGTCGGTAACTCCTCTGCCATGCTCAAGCTCTATGGAACACAACTAAACCAGCGCCGACGTGAGTTGTTGATCGCCAGCGAGGGCTTTGATGCTATGACTTGGAAGGAGGATTCTGAGGCGCGTCTTTGGTTGCGCTCAAAAGGCAATACCATTGAGGGCGGTACCTCAGAGGTACAACTGAACATTATCTCTAGACGTATTTTAGGACTGGGCTAATCATGCAATTAATATTGAATGAAGAAGAGCAAATGGTTCGCGAGTCGGCGCAAAGCTTTCTCGCTGATAATGCCGGTCCCAGTCTGCTGAGGGAAATTCGCGACTCCAACAACTCTCTTGGATACTCAGAGAAGCTGTGGCAACAAATGATCGAGCTTGGCTGGCCCAGCCTTTTGATTCCTGAGCAGTTTGATGGCCTTGGCTTCAGTCATGTGGCGATGGGTCAAATTATGGAACAAGCCGGCTGCCATCTGGCCAACTCTCCAATGTTTGCAACAGCAGTCCTCGGTGTTTCAATATTGTCAAAGGAAGGCAATGAACAGCAGAAATCACAGTGGCTTCCCAAGATCGCCATGGGCAATTTAACTCTGGCGCTAGCATTGGATGAAACAGCTAGACCCGATCCGTTAAATATTGCTACATCAGTTACCAAATCGACGGATGGTTTTATCTTGAATGGCAATAAATCAATGGTTATCGACGGCCAAATTGCCGATCAACTTATTGTCGTGGCCCGTAGCTCGGGTAAGCCCGGAGACAGGCAAGGTATTTCTCTATTTGTGGTACCTCGAAAAACTGCTGGTGTCGAGATCACGAGTACATTGATAATGGATAGCCGAATTACTGCAAATATTAGTTTTAGTGGTGTCGCCCTGCGGGAGGATCAGCTTATCGGGACTATTGATCAGGGAATGGATCCTCTGACATCTGCACTCAATGTTGCCAATATTCATTTATCAGCCGAGCTTTTAGGAATCGCCAATGAGTGTCTGCACAGAACTGTAGGCTATTTAAAAGATCGGAAGCAGTTTGGTGTCAACATTGGTTCTTTTCAGGCTCTGCAGCATCGCGCAGCATCGTTGTGGAGTGATATAGAGCTTTGCAAGTCCACAGTAATGGCCGCTCTGCGCTCCCTTGATGAATCTGCTGCAGATGCCAGTTTGATAGCCAGCATCGCCAAAGTAAAAGCCTGCAAGGTGGCTCAACTCGCCACCAACGAATCAATACAAATGCATGGCGGTATCGGCATGACCGATGAGTTTGATATAGGATTCTTTATTAAACGTGCACGAATCGCACAAATGCTTTTTGGTGATCACCGTTACCACTTGAACCGCTATGCAGAGCTCTCTGGCTACTAGTACTAGAAAGCAACAACAAAATTAGCTTACGGAGAATCCTAAAATGCGTGATGCCCTTATTGTGTCAACAGCAAGAACCCCTATCGGCCGTGCCTACCGCGGAGCCTTTAACAACACTACCTCTCCAACGTTAGGTGGCCATGCCATAAAGCATGCCGTCGCTCGTGCAGGTATTCCTCTTGATGCCATTGGTGATACGTATATGGGTTGCTCTATGCCTCAGGGGACTCAAGGTAAAAACGTTGCACGTCAATGCGCTCTCGCCGCAGGCTTGCCTACATCAACCGCTGCGATGACCGTTGATCGTCAGTGCTCCTCTGGAATGATGGCCATCGCTACTGCCGCAAAGTCAATCTTGACCGGTGAAATCGATGTCGCTGTAGCGGGTGGTGTTGAGTCCATCAGCTTGGTACAAAATGAAAATATGAATTTACATCGCGCAATATCACCAGAGCTGGTAGCCCTGCACAAAGATATGTATATCCCTATGATTGACACCGCCGAGGTTGTCTCTAAACGCTATGGTATTAGCCGCGAAAGGCAGGATGAATATGCTCTGCAAAGCCAAAAACGCACCGCAGCGGCTCAAGCGGCAGGCAAATTAGACGACGAGGTTGTGCCTATTCCATCAGAAATTAGTGTTACAAATCGTGATACTGGCGAAATGACATACCAACCTTTTTTACTAGAAAAAGATCAGGGTAATCGACCCGAAACAACGTTGGAGGGATTGGCAGGGCTAAAATCAGTACGAGATAATGGTGTTATTACCGCGGGTAACGCCAGTCAATTGTCCGATGGGGCTTCTGCCTGCGTAGTGATGGGTTCCGATGTCGTCGAAAAATCCGGACTGCAACCGCTGGGCATTTATCGTGCTACGGCGGTGGCTGGATGCGAGCCTGATGAAATGGGTATAGGCCCAATCTATGCCGTCCCAAAATTACTCAAATTGACGGGCTTGCAAATGGATGACATCGATCTCTGGGAACTCAACGAGGCGTTTGCCGTACAGGTTATTTACTGCCGGGATACACTAGGCATTCCCAATGACTGCCTAAATGTAAATGGTGGCGCGGTATCTATTGGCCACCCCTATGGGATGTCTGGAGCGCGAATGGTCGGTCATGCGCTAATAGAGGGTAAACGGCGTGGCGCTCGTTATGTGGTTTGCACCATGTGCATTGGTGGCGGACAGGGTGCTGCCTCACTGTTTGAAGTAGCCTAATCTGCCGGCCAGTAACGCCTTTTGTACAGGCTTAACAAAACCGGCTAAAATTATTTCTTAGCCGGTTTCTGCATCAGTTCAATCAGGTAACCATCTGGATCTTTTATAAGTCCGATGATTGAACCACCCATAGATTCATACTCTGCTGCTTCTTTATAAATATCCACATTAGCCGCTCTAGCAGTTTCAATAATGCCTCTCACATCAGGAACGTTGAACACTAACTTGGTAGGAAGATCTGTGCAGTTTCGCCTATCGTGATACTGCATCAACAATATAGCTGTTCCACGGACACCCTCAAACCCTAGGATATTTTCAACCATGATGTCCAGTGTGATCGTTCTATGCACAACCATCCCGAGTATCTCTTTATAAAAATTAGTTGAAGCATCAAGGTCACTTACTGCAATACCGGTAGCGGTTAAATAGGTCGACATAGCAATCTCTCCAGGCAGCAGTTTTTATTAAAAATCGATCAACTTACCCGACTTGCCACCTTCGGTTTCAGGGGGCGTAAAGCCGAGAATAGCCTTTGTCTCGAGGAATTCTTCCATGCCCCACTCACTGAACTCACGGCCATTTCCAGATTGCTTGTAGCCGCCAAACGGTGCATTAATGTCAAGGTTAGCACCATTAATATGCACATTACCTGCTCGAAGTTGAGCGGCAACAGTTTTTGCTCGATCAAGGTCATTAGAGCTCACATAGGCAGAAAGCCCGTAGACCGTATCATTGGCGATTGCGATAGCGTCATCATCATCATCATAGCCAATTAAGGATAATACCGGACCAAAGATTTCTTCTCTGGCAATACTCATATCGTTGGTCACATTTGAGAATATGGTAGGCTTCACAAAATAGCCCTGATCAAGGCCATCTGGCCGACCAACACCGCCGGTCTCCAGCTTGGCACCTTCATCTATGCCCTTCTGAATCAGCGCCTGTACTTTTCCAAACTGCAGTTCCGACACCAGTGGCCCAACTTGAATAGTTTCATCTTTGGGATCACCCACAGTGATACTTTCCGCCGTGGCCTTGGCAATGGCTGCTGCCTCTTCCATTCGACTAGATGGGACCAACATACGCGACGGGGCGTTACAGCTCTGGCCCGTGTTCATGCACATGCCAATTGTATCCCTGGCGATAACACTCTCAAAGTCGGCATCATCAAGGATGATATTAGCCGACTTTCCGCCAAGCTCTTGCGCAACGCGTTTTACCGTGTATGCCGACTCTTGAGCCACAGAGATACCAGCCCGTGTTGAACCAGTGAACGACATCATATCGATATCAGGGTGACCCGACATGGCGACGCCAACCGTTGGCCCATCTCCGTTAACTAAATTGAAGACTCCTGGAGGTGTGCCCGCTTCATGCATAATTTCAGTAAATATAATCGCATTAAAGGGTGCAATCTCAGATGGCTTGAGCACCATTGTGCAACCGGCAGCAATGGCCGGGCCAACCTTTGCAGTAATTTGATTCACAGGCCAATTCCAAGGTGTGATTAATCCGCAAACACCAATGGGTTCTCGAACCACATGCGATGTGCCCTTGTCTTGTGAAAATTCAAAGTCTTGAAGAGCTTTCTGAGCGAAAATAAGATGTCCAAGTCCTGCCGGCGCCTGAGCAGCATTGGCAAGACCCATCGGAGCTCCCATTTCTTCCGAAACAGTCTTTGCGATCTCGGCCATCTTATTTTGATATGCCTCAACAATGCGTCCAAGCAATTCTGAACGCTCTTGCTTAGAAGTTTTTGAGAAGGTTTTAAAGGCTTCTTTAGCGGCAGCAACTGCATCGTCGACGTCCGCTTTACCACCCATAGCAATTGTACCCATCACCTCAGTAGTAGCAGGATTTATGACGTCAAGCATCTCAGATGTCGATGGAGAAACCCACTCTCCGTTGATATAAAACTTATCAGAATTTTTCATTTTTTCTCCCCAAAAGCATGCCGAATTGCTACTTTTAAAACGTTGTTATGGATACAAAAACTCTCACAAAACCACAATGCAAGTCAACGCCTCGATATGTGAATCCCCCCATTTTTACCAGGGCCGGGTTTTATCTTTATGGATTACATTATTTTCCAAGCTTTTATGCAAAATCTGGGAGGGAACACCATCAGCTATTAGCCCTTCCCAATATCTCGAAGGCTCCCACCTGTCGCGACCAAGCGTTCAAGCATAGGAGCTGGTGTCCAGTGCTCCCTGCCATACAACTCAGCGAATTGATTAATTCGATTGAGCGCAGCCTCAAGACCAATGGCATGCTCTGCCCAATACATTGGGCCACCGCGCCATGCGGGAAAACCATAACCATTAATATAGACAATGTCGATGTCCGACGCACGGTAGGCCATACCTTCGTCTAAGACGTGACAGCCAATGTTGAAAAGAGAGAGAAAGCAGCGCTCAACAATCTCTTCATCACTTATCTCACGTTGCTTGATGCCAAATTTTTCTGCAGCTTGGAGGATGAGTTTTCCTGTAATGGGCGAAGGAATCGGATTCCGATTACCGGCCTCATAATCATACACGCCGGCACCAGTCTTTTGTCCGCAGCGTCCCATCTCTACGAGAGCATCATAGACATAGGAGGTGCGCACATCATAGTCACCCTCATTGAGGTTTTGACGCATATAGTAACCAATATCAAGACCCGCCATATCGCCCATAGCGATGACCCCCATGGGCATCCCAAAATTGTACAAAACACTGTCGACCTGCTCTGGCGCCGCACCCTCAAGCACTAACATATTGGCCTCATGGCTGTAGCCACGAAGCATCCGATTACCAATAAAGCCATAACATACACCGGCTACAGCCCCAACCTTGTTGATGCGTTTACCCAGCTTTAGTGCAGTTGCCAAAATTTCTGGAGCAGTTTTTTCAGCGCGCACAATCTCCAACATTCTCATGATATTGGCAGGAGAAAAAAAGTGCATACCCAGCATACGCTGCGGTCTATCGACGACTGTTGCTATTTCATCTATATCCAAATAGGAAGTATTGCTTGCCAGAATCGTGTCTGGCCTAACGGTATCACTCAACTTCTTAAAAACCTGCTTCTTGATATCCATTTTTTCAAATACGGCCTCGATCACCAAATCCATATCGGTTAAATCGGTATACTCGGTGCTACCGGTGAGTAGAGCCATTCGCGCATCAACCTGCGCATGGGTAATGCGACCCTTACTGGCCGAAGCTTCGTAGTTTCCTCGAATGGTGCTCAATCCCTTTTCTAATGCCTCTTGGTTCATTTCAAGTAGCGTCACAGGAATACCAACATTGGCAAAATTCATAGCAATGCCGCCACCCATGGTGCCTGCTCCAATGATACCTACAGCATTGATAGCCTTTAGTTCGACGTCCTTTGATAATCCAGGCACTTTAGTGGCTTGACGCTCAGCAAAAAAGACATACTGCAGAGCCTTTGACTGAGGGTCAGCAACACACTGACGCGTCATCTTTCTCTCAAATTCCACACCCTCTTTAAAGGGCAAATTAACAGCTGCTTGCACGGCTTTGACAGCGCGCTCTGGTGCGTTCATACAACGCGTTTTTCGTGCAATAGTCTGGCGAAACGTATTGAAATACGCATCATCATGCGCTTCCTGATCGATCACCATTTCCTGTATTTTTCTCAAAGGTGCATTCTCCGCCAGCAGCTCCTCTGCGAAGGCAACAGCACCCTTGACAATATCGCCCTCAATTAAGCGATCTATAAGGCCAACACTATGTGCCCTTGGCGCCAACACTGGCTCACCACTAGTTATAGTTTGTAATGCAAATTCAACGCCCGAGAGTCTGGGTAGCCTCTGAGTTCCTTGTGCGCCTGGAATGATACCTAGCTTTACTTCCGGCAAGCCTATCTTTGTCGTTTCTGATGCAACGCGGTAGTCACATCCTAGTGCGACTTCCAGACCGCCCCCAAAAGCAGTCCCAAACAAGGCAGCGATAATGATTTTTGGACTAGCGCTCATGATATCGATTACTGCCCCCAGAGATGGAGGCTTCGGCCCACTACCAAACTCAGTAATATCTGCACCAGCCATAAAGGTGCGTCCTCGGCAGGCGAGTACCAGTGCCTTGATGCTATCATCCGATTCCGCTGTTTCTACCGCTGATACAAGCCCTTCACGAACAGCATGAGAGATCGCATTGACCGGCGGATTATCAATCCAGATGATACCTATCGAACCCTGTTTTTCTATTTCACCCTGCATAATTTAACTCCAAAACTCTGAGATTTTATATTTAGATTGAGTATTCTCTGATTTAGCAACAACCATGAAACATTTTTTCTAGGAATGAATTCAACCATCGCAACAGGAAATAATGCCAACGATTTTGAACAAAACCTTTACTTATGAACAACCTATCGGTGCAGATTATCTCTTTAACCCTGAAGCGTCCCATAAACAGTTCCACCATCTAACGGTATCGTAGCACCAAGCAGAAAATCACCAGCGCGCGAACACATGTAAACGGCCGTTCCGGCTATATCATCTGGCTTACCAATACGCTTAGCCGGTATTCTGGGAGCTACGCCCTCGGGGTTATCCCTAGCCCAGATATTCATGTTACTCGCGAAGGCACCTGGTGCAATCGCGTTGACGCGAATGTTGTCCTCAGCCAAACGGTTAGCCAATCGACGTGTAAGATGAATCACAGCTGCTTTACTGGCAGAGTAGGAATACGTTTCAATGCGAGAATTTGAAAGGCCATCAGTTGAAGCAATATTAATCACCTTAGCTGGCTGCTCTGGGGTGGCTGAGGCTCTCATCATCGGCGCCAATTGTTGTGTGAGGAAAAACAGAGATTTAACATTGATATCCATCACTTTGTCCCAGCCAGATTCTGGAAACTCATCAAATGGTGCCCCCCAAGATGCGCCTGCATTGTTGATCAGAATGTCAATCTTGTCTTCACGCTCTGATATTTCATTGACAAAAGATTTGATCTCTTCCAAATTTGACAGGTCATGAGGGATAGACACACATTCTCCAAATGCAGAGAGCTCTGCTGCAGTCTCGTTGCACTGGTCTGCCTTGCGAGATGTAATATAGGTACGCACTCCGCGTCGCACGAATTCTGTTGCAATCATTTTTCCTATCCCTCGGGACCCACCCGTAACAATAGCGATTCGGCCACTTATATCAAACATATCTGTCATTTTTATATCCTTCCTAGTTCTTTTAATTTTTGGTCTCTAAAACAGGATTCTACGTACGCATTACGTAAGTTGAATATAAGTAATGCGGACCCTAACCCAGCTAAAATTGGGGGATTTGCCAAAGCTCACCTCTACGCTTAGTTGCCTTGTTCAGATATCATCTACGCGAAACCAAATCATATATCATTATTTCAACAACGAGAGAAATCCATGACTGACATTCACCCAGAACTATTCAATTTATCCATCTCTAAAAAAGCAGAACCCCTTCTAAGTGCAGTAAAAAAACATATTGCTGAAAACGTTATTCCTTGGGTAGACGAATATCATGAGTTGAGAAAAAATAATGAAGACCCATGGAGTTATCATCCCAGACAACTGGAATTGATCGAGCAAGCAAAGCAAAAAGCAAGAGATGCTGGCCTGTGGAACTTCTTTCTACCGAATGCCAAAACCGGTGAAGGTCTGAGTAACTTGGACTACGCATATATTGCAGTTGAGCTAGGTAAAACCCCACTAGCTTCGCAAACTCTAAACTGCGCAGCTCCAGATACGGGGAATATGGAAGTATTGGAAAGAGTTGGCACACCAGAGCAAAAAGAGCAGTGGCTGAAGCCTCTGCTAGATGGAAAGATTCGCTCAGCCTATGCGATGACTGAGCCTGATGTTGCCTCATCAGACGCTACTAACATTCAGACCTCTGCTGTCCTTGATGGTGATGAGTGGTTAATAAATGGCCAGAAATATTATATTTCTGGCGCGGGAGATCCTCGCTGCAAAGTATTAATCACTATGGTCAAAACTAGCCCAGATGCAGAGACATTTCGACAGCAGTCTCAAATCTTAATTCCCTTGGATACTCCTGGCCTTGAAATTCTTGGGCCAATGCATGTGTTCGGAGACCCCTGCGCACCTCACGGACATATGCATCTTCGTTTTAACAATGTTCGAGTACCCAAATCCAATATTTTACTAGGTGAAGGGAGGGGATTTGAAATTTCGCAGGTCCGCCTTGGTCCTGGTCGTATCCACCACTGTATGAGAGCGATAGGTCAGGCCGAGGTTGCTCTCGAACTGGCAGTTAAACGCGCCAGCACGCGCCATGCTTTTGGTAAGCAAATCGTCAAACTTGGTAAAAATCTGGAACTCGTCTCCCGCGCTCGGATCGAGATAGATGCCTGCCGACTGATGGTATTACAGGCAGCAAAGGCAATGGATGTGCTGGGTAACAAAGAGGCACGCGTATATGTCAGTGCTATCAAAGCGATGGTTCCAGAAAAAGTCTGCAAAATCATCGATGATGCGATTCAAATGCATGGTGCAACTGGCACCTCTCAATGGACACCGCTGGCGCATATGTACGCGCAACAGCGCACCCTGCGCTTTGCTGATGGCCCAGATGAGGTTCACCATATGGTGGTAGGTCGTAATGAAGTTCGTAAATATGAGCTTTGGTAGAACGATCTTATAGAAAACTGGCGTCGAACATCAGTGGTAACAGTTCCGGACTATGGGTAATTTAAATATGAATTTGGCGATGCCACGCCGACCATTACACCAAATCGTCACTTAAGGAGTGGGTACCGTCTTGAAGAATGAGGATACGTTGGTTTGGACGCCCAAACAGGTGGTTGAAAAGTTTATCTCAGCATTTAACTCAATGGACAAGAACTTACTTGATCAAATTTGGGCCTCACCATGTGTATTTATGATTGGAAACCAAACAAATGTTTTTGAAAAGTATAGTGATGCAGTTGACTTTAATAATATTCTCGAGAGTGGTTGGAAGTACACGAAGATAAATTGGATTGAAGACAGATATAAAAGTGAAGACATATGTCTTTTAAGATTTAACTTCTCACGATTTTCCAAAGAGGAAGAGGAAGAGGAACTTAATAATTACACAGTCTCTCACCTTCTTAGAATGCTTGGAGATAAATGGAAAATAAGTGCTCTTATAATGGACGAAACATCAGGAATGTCAGGAGTCGCATCTAGATAGAGAAAACACATAGTAATTTGCACAGAGACTAGTGCAACTTGCTTCCTCAACTTGTCAAATTCAGGAGCGTCATGGCTTCTATTATTTTAATCAGGCACGGTCAGGCGTCTTTTGGAGCTGCAAATTATGACCAACTATCTGGCCTAGGCCGCCGTCAAGCGCAATTATTGAACGACTATTTTTCGGACTGCGGCATCACTCTTGATGCCATTTATTGCGGCACGCTTGCACGACAGCGTCAAACGGCTGAAATCGCGACTAAAAATCAACTGGCAGAAACACCTTTTCACATCGATCCTCGTTTTAATGAAATAAGGAACGATGAACAATTCGAGTTTCTATTGCCAGAGCTGATCCAGCGCAATCCTGCTGTGGCTAAGTTAGTAGGAAAGGCTAAAAGCGATAGCAAGAGTTACCAAAAAGTCCTAGAACAGGTGTTTCAACTATGGGTTTCTAGCGAGAGTGACGATTCTGGGATACAAAGCTGGCGAGACTACTCTGACCAAGTTGAAGACGCCATGAAGGATTTAATAAAACGCGAGGGCAGCGGTAAAAATATTGGTTTATTCACATCTGGTGGCACCATTGCAACGATTGTCAGCCAGGTGCTGGGGCTAGACGGCAGCTTCGCCTACCGATTTTATGAGCCAGTCATTAACGCCTCAATGACTCGCCTTTTATACAACCCAGAAAAGGTCTCTCTTTCTAGCTTTAATGACCAC
>ERZ802822.197-NODE-197-length-45610-cov-9.256144_pt1 | contig 45610 bp, 41 predicted proteins | sample MGYA00345649_ERZ802822 | MGnify/ENA primary metagenome ERZ802822 (study PRJEB30503, sample SAMEA104212359) | marine metagenome | biome: Westerlies Biome; feature: [SRF] surface water layer (ENVO:00010504) within the epipelagic zone...; material: water...
CAACATGATCACCCATTGAGTATGCTTTTAGGAAACGACAATATTTGTCATAGTTATCCATCATTGTCGCGCCATTAACAGCATATGTGTTTGCAGGAGCTACTTTTGCTGATGGAGGTGTGATGTCTCTTACAACAACGCCTTTAGTTGCAAGTGCAGCCAAGTCAGAAATTGAACCTGCGAATGCAGCAGCTGTTCCTTTTAAGAACACGTTTGCCAATGTAGGACCCGCGTCACCAACAACAACTGTGCTAATACCATCAATGTTTGAATCAGCATGAGCCAACGCAACTTTTAGAGAAGCAAGGTCACGGTCTGATGCAAGACCAACAGTCTTACCTTTTAGTTCAGTTACACTCTGAAGTGGGCTATCATCATTCACATAAACCCCCTCAGGTGCTGAACTATGCACTGAATAGGCTGTTTTTAGACCCATTTCTGCAGCTGCACCCTGGAAAACCTGTGGCCCGTCGAGCATTGCAAAGTCTGCTTGCCCGTTTAATAGGAAAGCTTGGTAAGGCACAGTTGTGTCACCGTCAAGATATGTTGGATCAACTCCCTGCTCCTCATAAAATCCTAGCTGTGCACTTATATGTGACGGCCAAAAAATCATTGACGGATATGAAGGTTGAATTATCGTAATTTTATCTAAATGCCCACCAGCCATAGCTGACATTGGCGAGATTACGGCAACTGCTAATGCGGTTGCCAATATTTTTCTAAGCATATTTCTCTCCCTTACGCTCAAATTTAAAGCCTCGATATAAGGCTTCCCCTGATTTATGTCTACCCATTGGCTGAAAGTTTTTGTTGTTTTTTTCTGGACACACGCTCAAGACCTTTGGCATCTCGCCAAAAAACTATTCGTCTATCCATCACTTCTGCAACAGTAAAAACTAATAAACCCATGATAGCCATCGTTACTAATGAAGCGAATGAGCCGGCCATATCAAGCCGGAATGCAAATCGCTGCATTAGAATTCCTACGCCCTCGGTTGCTGAACCAAATTGTGCCACGATTGTTCCTAGCAACGCAGTAGTTATCGCTAGTTTTAATCCAGCGAAAATTTCGGGTAGTGCATTTGGAAGCTGTTGCTTCCAAAAATATTGTGATTGAGTTGCACCTATTGTTTGAAACAACTCAATCGCTTCGTCATTCTTTTTCAGCAGCCCAGTAAGTGTGTTTATAAATGGAGGGAAGAAACACACAAGGGTAGCTAGTGCTATCTTTGATTCCCAGCCAAAACCAAACCAAGCGATAATTAATGGAAGAACCGCAATACCAGGTGTTACATTAAAAACCACTGCGTACGGGGCAACATATCTTCTAAATGTCTCGTTAAAGGCAGCTAGTACCGCTAATGTTGTTCCAATTGTAATTCCGTAAGCAAATCCAATACTCATTTGTGCGAGAGTTGCATAAAAATGCCAGTAAATCGTTCCTTGTTCGATCACTTCAACTTTTACGAAGAGACTATATAACTTCGCGCCAATTTTTGATGGGCGAGGCAGGAATAACTCATTTAGTCCGCCATATCTTGCATAGGCTTCCCACAATGCGAGCACAATAATGAAACTAAGTGAATATTTTAAAAATGATATCAAAAAGCTTAACGGTTTCATTACACAATCCCTGCTTTCTTGCGTCTTTTTTCACTCTCTTTTAAAAGAAGATAGTCATTTTTCCAAAAAATAAGACGATAGTCGAAATAATCCATTATTTTGAATAATATAAAGCCAAATATCGTAACGGATAGCAATCCTGCAAATGCGTAATCCATGGTAATCATAATAACATATTGCGCAATCAGAACGCCCATCCCCTCACTTGCTTGAATAAATTCAGCAACAAGTGCGCCTCCAAATGCAGAAGCAGTAGCAAGTTTCCAACCAGCTGATATTAATTCCATAGCGGACGCGAATCTTAACTTCCAAAATGTCTGAAACCGTGATGCACCAAGAGAGCGAAACATCTCTTCTGCTTCTTCATCAACTTCCATTAATCCCTGAAACGTATTCACAAATGGCCCAAAGAACGCAACTAATGCAGCAAGTGCAACTGCTGACCATAATCCAAATCCTAAAAGAGCGACAAAGATGGGGCCAACAGCAATTCTAGGTGTTGCTTCCATTAGAATAATCCAAGGCTTTATGTACTTTCTGAAGGTCAGGCTAAGCGTTGCTGCAATCGCTAAACCCATCCCTATTGCAGTACCAATACTTGCGCCTAATAAAGCTTTTTGAAAAGTGGATATCAGATGTTTCCATACTGTTTTGTCGATAATGAAAATATCAAGCATCGCAAGAAAAATGTTAGTAGGTCTTGGTGCAATCATATCTGCTTGAATTTGGTCCTCAAACCCGTAGAGATTTGTCAGTTCCCAAATTACAATAAGCACGGCGAATATGAGCAAATGGAATGGTAGTGTCTTAAATATGCTAATATTTTTAGTTTGTTGACTTGTTGAATAGGACATCTAATCAATGGCTCCCCAACGTATCTCTCACCTGCTCTATAATTATGTTGAATTCACGACTGGTCTGAATAGATATATCTCTTGGACGCTCGAATTCCACTTCGATAATCTCCGCTATTCTTCCGGGGCGTGGTGTCATAACCATCACTCTGTCCGCAAGGTAAATTGCTTCTTGAATATTGTGTGTAACAAACAATGTCGTTGCTTTTAGCTCACCCACAATACGCATTAACTCAACGTTCAAGCGCTCTCTTGTGAATTCATCAAGAGCACCAAATGGTTCATCCATCAGCATAATATCAGCGCCTGTTTGAATAAGCCTTGCGAGTGCCACGCGTTGCTGCATCCCCCCAGAAAGTTGTTTTGGAAAATGAAATTCGAATCCCTTCAATCCAACAAGCTCAAGGGATGCCATCGCTTTATCTTTGTCTTCTTGACTAATTCGGTGCTTCATTTCAGATGGCAATAGAACATTTTCTATCGCTGTACGCCAATCGAGTAGCACTGCTTTCTGAAACATCATACCAATGTCAGTTCGTGGCTTGGTCACTAAATCATCGTTAACTTTAACATCACCAGACGTTTTTTCAATTAATCCTGCCACTAGGCGCAATAAGGTGGATTTACCACAACCACTAGGTCCTACGAGTGAAATAAATTCACCAGCCCGGATATCAAAATTGGCACCTTCGAGTGCTGTAACAGTCTCTCCAAAGACTTTTGTTACATTTTTTCCTTCTATAACAGTTTGACCAAATTGTGACTGGTCTTCTGCCTTTGTAGCAGTCGCAACCATATTTTCCCCCATGGTGGCTATTCAAAGTAATATTACTAAGATTATCGATAATGAGCTTAGCACTCCACTCGAGCAGATCAACAAGAAAATATTATATTTGTGAAAAAAAATGTTTCTGCTGCAACGTTTTTTTTCATCCTGCAATAAATAGGCTAAAATAAACAGGTTGAAATGTACGGGCTGAAATAAAAAGATGAAGTTCTGATATGTTGCTGATATAAGAAAACATAGTAAAACATTAGATTATCTTTGCATTTTTTAGGATTTTCTAGCCTTCAAAACAATTTATCTGAAAAAAGCAGCTATGTACCCATCTTCTTCTTATTTACCTAATGCTCTTGTCAATCTTCTGGCCACTCACCTAGGTGATTCTCCAGATGCTACGCTCATTCGTTTTACCAATGGTGATGCGCCCATCACCAGAGCGGCATTTTTTGCTACTTGTGAGCGCTATTGTGCTTTTTTCCAAAATTTAGGATTAACGGCAGGGGACAGGATAGTTGTTCAAACACCAAAATCGCCAGACAGCTTGTGTTTATATGTAGCCGCGATAATGGCGGGGGGGATCTATATCCCGCTAAATCCTGACTTTACAGATACAGAAGTATCTTATTATTTGAATGATTCTCAGCCTACCATTTTTATCTGCATGCTTGATAGAATGGAAACATTATTCCAAATTGCACGCGAATCAAATGTTCCGCATATATATAGTTTGGGTGCTGATAAGTCTGGTTCATTCTATGAAGTCATAAATTCGCAGAATGTTGAATTTACTTCTGTTGCGGGGCGGCAGGAAAAAGATATAGCAGCTATTTTATATACATCTGGCACAACAGGAAGGCCGAAGGGCGCAATGATACCTCACCGTGCATTAGGGTCAAATGCATCAACGCTAAGCAGGCAGTGGAAGTTTAGTGCGCGGGATGTGTTAATACATGCCCTACCTGTTTTTCATACTCACGGGCTGTTTGTGGCTACTAATGTTGCATTAGTAAGTGGTGCTGAAATGCTGTTTATGGATAAATTTGATACAGAAAAAGTTATCCAGGCAATGCCATCAGCTACCTCGCTAATGGGCGTTCCTACATTTTATACACGCTTGCTTCAGCATCCTGATTTATCTTCGGCGGCCAAGAATATGCGTTTATTTGTGTCTGGTTCAGCGCCCTTATTGGCGCAAACACATGAAGAATGGACCCAGAAAACAGGTCATGCGATTCTAGAACGCTACGGCATGACAGAAGCGAATATGATTACCTCAAACCCCTATGATGGACCAAGAAAGGCCGGCACAGTCGGTATGCCGCTTGACGGTATAACGGTGCGTATAACCTCAGAAGAGACGATGGAGGAAGTTGCTGAAGGTGAGGTTGGAAGTCTTGAGATGAAGGGTCCGAACTTATTTACAGGCTATTGGCAGAATCCCGAAAAAACAGCAGCAGAATTTCGCTCTGATGGATATTTCATATCAGGGGATCTTGCTTGCCGTGATGAGGATGGCTATATCTCCATAGTTGGCAGAGAGAAGGATTTAATCATTTCTGGGGGATTTAATATCTACCCTAAAGAGATTGAAACAGTTTTGGATGAGCTGACAGAGGTGAGTGAGAGTGCCGTTGTCGGTGTTCCTCATACAGATTTTGGAGAGGCTGTTATTGCGGTTATTGTCCCCCAACAAGATGCCGAGCTGTCACAAACAGATGTGGTAAATTACGTATCTAGCCAGCTTGTGAATTATAAACGCCCAAAACATGTGGCGTTCGTATCATCACTGCCAAGAAATAGTATGGGCAAAGTCCAGAAAAACTTATTGAGAGATCAGTTCAAGACTTTATTTGAAAGCGATTAAATAGCATCTTTTGGAGCTCTTGTATCCAAATATGCAATTACAGTGGCAGAGAGTGTTATCATGGCGCCGCCCAGTATCACGAAAATATCAAACCTATCACCAAAGAGATAAATGCCCATAATACTTGCCCAGACAAGTTGCAAATACGTGACAGGTTGGCTAATCGTCATTGGCGTAAGGCGGAAAGATTGTGTCATCGCATAATGCCCAGTTGTTGCTAAAATAGCTACTAACCCAAGACAAATAACATCAAAAAGTTCTGGGGTCTGCCATACTACCAGCACCATTGGTATTTGAGCCATAGATACAAATAAGCTTAGCATACCGACAATAACCAGTGAGCTTTCTTTGAAAGAAAGGCGTTTTGCCATCAGGTAGGAGGCTGCAAATATTGGGGAGGCAAGCAATTGTGCCAATTGTCCAAGAGAGACTTGCTGAAAACCAGGTCTAATAATGACCATCGCGCCTATAAATCCAATACCAAGTGCTATTAGGTGGTATGGCTTTAAACGCTCGCCAAAAAACAAGGCTGCCCCGATTGTAACATATAAAGGAATTGAATATCCAATCGCGGTGACTTCGGCAATTGGAATATGAATGGTTGCATAAAACCATAAAATCACCGCTACACTATGAATAGCCCCGCGCAAAATAAAGAATCGTAGACTTTTTCGCTTCGTCTTTATGGCTTCTGATGTTTGGTTTTTTGTATCTATTAATAATCGCCGCATAACAGGCAGCCAGAAAGGTGCCAGCATGATTGCACCTGACAAATAACGAATAAATGCAGCTTGTGTTGCTGGCATATCTGTTCCGATATAGCGAACAACCGTCAGCGTTACCGAAAAACAAATGGTTGTTAATACCATCCATAATACGCCAATGAATATATTAGAATTCATAGCAGATAGTTCTAGTCATTCAGCGTGCTAAAAACAAAACCAGACGCGAAGCTAAACGAGAAAGTCAAAATCCACCCCTTCATCTGCTTGCAAGACGTGTTCCATATATAATTTATGGTAGCCCCTTTTGGCGATAAATCTGCTGAGATCAAGCGTTTCTCGGCGGCTAGCAAGTTCACTATCTTCTACATGGAGATGCAGGCTTCTTGTATTTACATCAAGGCTTATCTTATCGCCGGTTTGGACAAGCGCCAGCGGGCCACCATCTGCTGCTTCTGGACAAACATGAAGTATGATAGTGCCAGATGCTGTGCCACTCATACGCCCATCCGAAATCCGAACCATGTCTTTGACACCTTGTCGTGCGAGCTTTTTTGGAATTGGAATTAGGCCTGCCTCTGGCATTCCAGGGGCTCCTTTGGGTCCAATATATCTCAACACCAAGATATCTTCTTTATGAACATCTAGCTCTTCGCTATCTATTCTGTTCGCTAAATCTTCAAGCCCATCAAACACAACCGCTCGCCCTGAGTGAGTAAGAAGACTATCACTTGCAGCAGATTGTTTTATAATGGCTGTATTTGGAGCAAGATTGCCTTTAAGAACGGCCATACCGCCTTCGCGGTAAATAGGGTCTGCTGCTGATTTAACAATAGTTTGCTGCCATGAAAACTCAGTCTCCTCGATTGTCTGCCCCAGTGTTTTTCCAGTAACGGTGTAGACATCTAGATGCAGCTTATCTTTTAATTCCAGAAGAATTCGCGGAAGACCACCTGCTTTATATAAATCTTCCATATACCCTTCACCTGAAGGCTTTAAATCAACAATAACAGGGATGGTTCGCGAAAGCGCATCAAATGATTCCATATCCAGCTTTATACCCATGCGCCCTGCAATTGCTGCAAGATGAATAAGGGCATTAGTAGATCCCCCGATCGCAAGAAGTACCATTAAGGCATTTTCAAATGATTTTGCGGTAAGGATACTGCTTGGCCTGCGTTTGTGTATTGCGATATCAACCGCTATTTGACCTGTTTTTTCAGAGATTCTGCGCCTCTCAGAAGATACCGCAGGAGCGCAGGACGAATCAGGTGGCATCATTCCAAGTGTTTCAGCAATCACCGCCATGGTACTAGCTGTTCCCATCACACCGCAGGTACCAACCGTTGGTACAAGCTGATTATTGGCCTCATTAATTTCTGCTTCGTCGATTTCATCTGCTCTAAATTTAGCCCATAATCTGCGGCAGTCTGTGCATGCGCCTACGCGCTCGCCCCTATGAGAGCCTGTTAACATTGGACCAGTTACAAGCTGGATTACAGGCATATCAACGCTTAAAGCCCCCATTAATTGGGCAGGAACCGTTTTATCACAACCACCAATAAGCACACATGAATCCATCGGCTGTGCTCTAATCATCTCCTCTGTATCCATTGCCATAAGGTTGCGAAGATACATTGACGTTGGATAAGAAAACGCTTCATGAACCGAAATTGTGGGGAATTCAAGAGGAATAGCCCCTTTTGCCAAAATGCCAGCTCTTACGCTTTGAATTAAATCAGGCACATTTCCATGACAGGAATTATAATCGCTGAAGGTGTTGATGATACCAACAATTGGTTTATCCAGCATTTCATCAGAATAGCCCAACCCTTTGATAAATGATTTGCGCAGAAATGTGGAAAAACCAAGATCTCCGTAATTTGTTAGATTTTGTTTAATCCCAGTTTTTTTATCATCCATCTTTTCTTCCAGTCTGCCTTATTGTCATCTACCCATTTATAGCCATATCGCAGGACTTAATTATTAGCCAGAGGAGCTATCATTAATATGATTAGCCTCTTCCAACAAACGGCATATTTGTTGCCATTATGGTCATGTTCAGAATATTTGTATCAAGAGGAAGGCTTGCCATATAGGCCACCGCGCGTCCGCATTCATCAGATTCAATCACAGGTTCAACCATTATCTCACCATTAGCCTGAGGCACTCCTTTGGTAAATCTATTACCAATAGCTGTATCTGCATTTCCAATATCTAATTGCGAACAAGCAATTGAATAGGCTCTGCCATCCAGAGCGATTGTTTTTGTCATGCCTGTAATGGCGTGTTTTGTGGCTGTATAGGCAATGGTATTAGGTCTTGGCGCATGAGCACTGATAGAGCCATTATTAATAATACGGCCCCCTTGAGGGGATTGAGATTTCATGATTTTAAACGCGGCTTGTGCGCATAGAAAACTGCCAGTTAGATTGACATCTACACAGTTACGCCATGCATCTTCGGCTAGCTCATCCAACTCAACACGAGGAGCGCCCATGCCTGCATTATTAAATAAGATATCTAATCTGCCATAGCTGTTTTCTATTTCTGAGAATAGCGATTTAACAGAGGCGCCGTTTGTCACATCTGTTGCAATTGCTGTGATCGCTGGCTTGTCAGTTGCACCAAGAGATGCCGTCTCTTCAAGCTGCTCGACGCGTCGCCCGCATACAATTACATGAAAACCATCCTTCTGCAGTGCTAACGCAGCAGACCGTCCAATTCCAGTGCCGCCCCCCGTAATAAGAGCAACTTTTTTAACTTCTTCAGCCATCGATATTCTCCAGTTTAGGGCGGATACACCCTATTCTATAAATAAGATGTATCCTAAAATTAAGGAATAAACTAACTATCCTTGATAGGCGCCAAAATCGTAGAACGCTTCTGAGTTATCTACCATAATGCGTGTGCGCATGGCATCATCTGTTATCCATTCACCAAACCAATTCACCAAATCACCATCATTGGGATTTACTTCATATTTGTTTGGATGAGGCCAGTCTGTTCCCCACATTACATTATCTGGATTTGCTTCAACAAGAGCCCGTGCCATTGGCAGAACATCATCATAGGGCGGAAGGTCGGTTTCACTTACGCGGTTAGCACCCGAAATTTTAATCCAGGTATTTCCGTCTTTTACAAGTCGTAATAATGTTTTGAAACCATCTGCGTTAATGCCAGCTGTTGCAGGCTGATAGGCAAAATGCCCGATAGAAACAGGCACAGAAGCATTAGATAATACAGGCTCCAACTCAACAATATCTTTGCCAGGGAATAAATATTCTAAATGCCAACCAAAGCCTTTAATTTTGTCTTCAAGCTTTGATATTTCTGTTAATTCCAGTGGCATTCCGCCTTTATTATCAAGATTCAGTCTAACGCCGCGAATTCCTTGGTCATGCAATTCTTGCAGTGAGGCTTCTGATGCATCCATTTTAATAGCGCAAACACCACGTGCCTTATTGGCTACTTTCTCATTTAATAGATTCATTCCTTTAAGAATGGCTGAATTATCAACACCATAAACAGATGGCTGCGTGAAGACTACTCTGTCTACCCCAAGCGTCGTATGCAGATGGATAAGATCTTCCAATGTCGAATTAGGCGGATTATATCCACGTCCTTCAAACAATGGAAATTGGCTTTCAAATATATGCACATGGGTATCAATACTGCCTTTTGGCAAAGTGATATCTGGCTTTCTAGGGTTTCTATCTGGTGCTATACAATCTCGGATAGTCATTTTTTGTCTCCAAATTTCGCTTTATAATTCGATAATTGATTTATCGATAATTTGTTTTATTAGGATTTAACGATTGTAGAAAATTTGTCTATACAAAAATCTACCTAAAATTTGAATTAAATCAAAATAACAGGCTATCAGCTAACTGGTTTTTAGAAATATTCCAGCTCTTTCTAACAAATCACCCTCTGGCGGATTTACTATCTCAAGGCTATCTGAAATCTGGGAATCCCAATTAAGAGATTCATTTATCGCATCGGCATTCCTATCTGAATAGATTTTTTGCAGAATAGGCCTGCCAGTATCAAAGCTAAAGTAAGCATCTGGCATTGCAACGCCCACCACACCTTCTCTATTGCCATAAGGGCTGTTTGGAGAGGTGATAAAATCAACATTATTTACAAATCGCCTTGGGTCAGATGGCATCACCGCAATTACCTTATTAGCGAGAACGGTAATGTCATGCGCCCCTCCTGAGCCTGGCAATGATAACGTTTTCCCAGATTTTGTAATTAGCCTGCTACTATTGAGGTGGCCATGTATGTCAATTTGTGCTGCCGATAATAAGCCGACATCAATCTCGCCTCGCTGAAGCATGCTAAAAACATCTAGCATGGAGCCATGCATTTTTGCAGTTTTCGCGATATTGGCGCTGGCAGTTGATAGAGGCTGTGTTTCGCATGCAACCTCCATCAATCCCGATTCGAAAACCAGATGGCAGTTAGGGGATAAAACAGATTGAGAGAGATGCGCAACAAGACATGGCAAACCGATGCCAACAAATAATGTTTGATGGTCTTTAATTTCACGTGCCGCCATAAAAGCGGCGCGGGCTTGTGAGATAATCTCATCTGTAATTAACGGATTTTCCAAACCGTTGGTCTTATCGCTGGATTCTGTGTTTGTATTCATGATTTGCTCCAGGCTAACTGGTCTAATAGCGTGCCAGGCAAGCTGTTAAGATAGCACTCAAAGTCGTCATGGTCAAAAACGCTTGTTTGAAGCCATTCATCTGATTTCAAGCTATCTTTGGTATTGCTTGTGTGTTCTGCGTAATATCTCTCATCTCTTTGATAATAATCATGCACATAAGAGGGGTATGCGCCAAAGGGCTGTTTTATGACAGCGACGACTTTATGCGCTGGTAGCTTTGTTAGATGCGGGCTGAGAAGTATCTCCTCGCTCTCGCAGATTTCTTCAACAGAACAGATTATTTTCTGTGATGCCTCACAGCCCTCAATTGTATCACCAACAGAACCCCATAGCTGAACATTTCCATTCATGTCACTACGTTGTGCATGAATGATGGCCACATCTGGATTTAAGGCACTATGTGCTTGATATTGTGCTTGTGTGAACGGACATTTTATCGTTTTAATACCATCAACACTGCCAGCTAAATCGCCATCGGCTAATATAGGCGAGGGGATAAAAGGCACCCCAAGCTTGCCAGCATGCAATCGCAACATCATCGAAAAATTTGTGCTTTCGGTTAATGCAAGCTCACCTGATGCAACAGCTTTGCTGATTATATTGCTCATGCCGATGCCTGGATTACCATACCATCCGCAGCTTAATCTGTTGGCGCACCCACCGGCAACCAGCAAATCAAAAACAATATCAGCTCCTGTCTTTACAAGATGAAGACTGTGTTTTTTTTGCCGAACTATTTCATGTGCAATTGCGAACGCAATGGCATGTCCAAAGCCGCCAATGAAGACGGTGTCTGAATTATGGATGTATTTTTTGACGGCTTGTTGCGCAGTCATAACCTTATCAATCATGGCCAGAGCACGCCATAATCAAAATGTAAAAGCAAGTGTACATTTAAAAAAATTCTCATTTATCAAGTTTTGTTTAAAATATCTGTTGTTTTATGTATATCTTTTGTAGCATATTATCGATATTTTGCGGAATTGGGTAGACTTCAAACGAAGTCACGCAAAAAAAGAAGATAAATTTTTAACACGCCATGTCTCTGTTGGGGTACGTAAAAGCAGGGTCTGGTATTTTTGATGGTTTTTTTGGAGGATAAAAATGGAATTAAGACCTTATGGCGCAACAGCTGCCAGAGAACATGGTAAGTCAGGGGCAGAAACTCGTCCGTCGCGTCTTACAATTGACGCGCATTGTCATCTTCATGTTCAAGAGGCTCATGATCTTGTAGACGGGATTTTAAATCCGATGGCTATTCCAGCTGTTAGATATACAAACCCGCGCACTACTGCTCAGAATGTGAAGCAAAACCAAGAAGATAGAATCGTTCATCTAACGGACTTGGATCAGCGCCTTCGTGATATGGATCGTCAAGGAATTGATATGCAGGTGCTTATTCCTGTTCCGTTTCAGGCCTATTATTCAGTCCGTAATTCTGTTGGTCATAAAGCAATCCAGACCATCAATAATAAATTAGCATCTATTGCGCAATCTCGCCCTGACAGATTTCTAGCGCTAGGGCATTTACCGCTTCAGGATGGTGATGCGGCGGCACGTGAAATGGAACGCGGTGTAAAAGAATTAGGTCTAAAAGGATTTCAGGTTCTAGGATCTGTAAATGGTACTGAGCTTTCAGATAGAAGTCTTGATCCAATGTGGGAAATGGCAGAAAAGCTGGACACATTAATGGTGTTGCACCCGAACGGATATCCGCAAGGCGACCGTTTCCTAAACCATTATTTCAATAACATCATTGGAAACCCGCTTGATACAACAGTTGCTATTCATCATTTGATTTTTGATGGGACACTTGAGCGCTATCCAAATCTTAAGATACTTGCGGTTCATGGCGGGGGATATCTGCCAGCTTATGCAGGCCGTATCGACCATGCATGGGGTGCGCGCCCAGATTGCCGCGAAATAATTAAGGGCAAGCCATCTGATTATTTGCGCAAGATCTATTTTGATACAGTTGTGTTTACCTATGAGCAGTTAGATTATCTTGTAAAGATCTATGGGTCTGATAAAATTGTGATGGGAACTGACTATCCATATGATATGGCTGAAGATGATCCAATTGGTCATGTTACAGGCACGACATCTCTTACAGAAGAAGATATCGCGAAGATTGTTGGTGGCAATGCAGAAAAGCTACTAGGTCTCTAGTTAATACGCGGTTTCAAATGAACCTATCAAAAGGCAGTTTGGGCGAATCCAAGCTGCCTTTTTTTAATCGATGAGCTTATATTAGAAATAAGCGTCATCTGCGCCAATAGGCGGCTCCCATTCGCAATCACCAAATGGCCCATCACCCCCATTAGCAACATAGGCAATACGCCCATCAGCTACCCCATCTGCTGGATTTTCTGAGAATAAGACGCGTTGCAGCCAGTCCATAATATAGTGATGACAATCAAGCTTGCCTAGATTTGGGATTCCCCATAAGGGATGAAACTGATCTTCAATAACCCACATTTCTTTGCTACATTTCAGGTCTTCAAAAACCTCAACTGCATCCTCCAAGGGGCATAGCGGGTCAAATTCACCAGTAGCCAGTAATGTTGGACAGGAAATTTTTTCAGAATATCCTTTTACCGTCATTTCAGATGACATCTTATCAAATTCATCTTCATCATCTAATCCAGCCATATACATAAACATCTGCTTGAAGCGAGGTGAGGATACAGAAAAAATGGTGTTATTAGGATTGAAACATGCAACACCGCTAGCGATGGCGGCGGCACGGTGATCATAACTTGCAAGACGAAGGGACCAATAGCTGCCCATGCTAACACCATATATGCCGATACGATCGCTATCAATTTCTTCTCTGGTTTGAAGATATGAGATAACAGCAGCCCCTGCACGTTCATAATTATCCCCGACAGCACGAATTTTCTGCATGTTTGAGTTGCCCTGTCCAGGGCCATCCATCGAAATAACGTGCATACCCCTATTTATGCCAAGATTATTCATAACCTTTGGGAAATATTCTTTTGTCTGGTCCATTCCTGGAACATAAATGACGCATGGTGCTTTGCGTCTATCGGGGAGCAGGTGTAACAGACAGGATATGGTTTTGCCATCATCGAACGGTACTTCAACCCGCTCTATGGGGTAGGGCGAAATAGCACTTCTTCTATCAACCATTTCTGCTAGTTTTTGAGTGAGATATATTTTTACTGGATTATCGTCAAAATATATAGGGTGCTGCGCCATTCTGTAGGATTCAACCGCATGTTCGTAATGTTCTAATGCCGTCATCACAAACCCTTGTTTTTCAGCCTGTTTTGCCAGTGCTTCATCATGCTCTGCTTTTTGGCGCCACATTTTGGGAAGCATCCGATAATTATGAGCGCGCTTTGGTGTTTCCCAATCATCTCTCTCAAAATTCTGAACTCTACCACGCATATTAAGCGCCAGGTCGAGCATCCATTGTTGCTCGTCTCGTTTGGTTCTCAATGATTTCATTCTGAACTCCCTAATCTTGATTTCTATTTAGTCTAAGAAATGGCGTTACCATTCAGGCTTATCTCCACCTTAGGTTCAAGCGGTTTGGCAAGGGTTGCGTGCAAATAACATGATCTTGCTGATAATTCTAACAAGCGCTCATACGCCTCTTCAGAGGCATCTCCATTCATATAAAGATGCGTATCAACAGCAGCCATCTTACCAATTTGAGCGCCGTTTTCTTCGCTTACCTCAAAATCTACAGTTTGGGTAAGGCGCATTCCACTGATAGAGAATTTCTGATGTTCAATATAGCGGTGTAACTGCGTTAAAAAGCAGAACGACACGCCTGCGCACATATGGCTTAAGCCTGAAGGAGCAGAGTTACCTCCCTCATCACTGCCAATCTCAAAACGGGTCATCCCCGGAAGCCCAAGGACGGTATCAGCAATGACCGTGCTTGCATCACCAGTGCTATGGCTCTCCCCATAGATGTTACGGATAATTTTTGTTGTTGTTCCTGTAGGTGCTTTTGTTATTTCACCCTCTAATTCTTCGCCTGTTTTTCTGATTATGCCATCCATAAATTCAGTATCACTCACAGGTGCAGGTGTTGTCTGGTAGATCATAAAGGGATCTTCTGCGGCATCTATTGGACAATTTGGCAAGTTTGATAATGTTTTTTGGGTGCCATTTATGAATAAGGAAAACCGGCTATGAAGCTCGTTGCGATACCCATATATGAAAGGAGAAGCGGTTAGAGCATCTGATATAATGGTGTTAATTTTTTCAGCACTTATATCTGCGGTGATAGAGATTTCAATTAGGGGTGGTTCTGCATGACCTGCGGCATCTCCCTTCACAAATGAGCCAGTCATATAGTAAAAATTAGAAACTTCCATGTCTATTTTGTCGATAATTATGTCATCGCGTTTGGCAAATTGGCGAATACGCCCTGTTAAATCACCGTGAAGCGCTGCATTAAAGAAACCAAGCGGAAAAGGGGCAAGGTCGGTTCCAGATAGGTGTTTTCCCTCATCTGATGATAGCCGCCATCTGTTTCCTTTATCGCCTTCTTGAATAAGGGCTTCTTTTTGAAATAAGGCCATTTGCCGTGCATGAGTTGTATAGGTTGTTGTTCCGGTTTTGCCTTGTACAATATCAGGTTGCTCTCCCCCTTTTATGAATAAAAAACCAAGTGGATAATTATCTTTATCTATGCTGGGGTATTTCACAAATTTCTCCTATTTGTTTGGTGATGAGTTTGTTTGGGTTATGCTAGTTAACCGCTAGCGGTGCTAATGCATCAATGTCAGTCACAACATCAATAATTACTGGTTTGTTTAAGTGTAATGCTTTTTTAATCGCAATTTGTATATCTTCTGCTTTTTCTACTCTAATACCAACAGCTCCTATATTCTGAGCGATTTCTGAAAAATTTACAGTATTGAAAGTCCACATCTGTCGACCTTCGGCTGTTTGCTCTCCGCCATAGGCTCTATCAAAACCACGTTTTGACTGATTACCACCACTGTTATTATTCACAATCACAATTACATTAATGTTCCATCTTACAGCTACTTCGATTTCAGCAATATGGTACCAAAACCCAGCATCCCCGGTAAAGCAAATCACAGCTCTATCTGGCAGCGCACATTTTGCCCCAAGTGATGCTGGAAAAGCCCAGCCAAGATGGCCAGCGCTTCGAATGTAATTTTGGTTTGGATGCTGTAGATCAAACATGCCGCCCATCCACATACCAGCATGGCCTGTATCCACAACAATCACAGCGTTATCTGGCGCATTATCGCTAATTTCCGCGCATAATCGCTCTGGCCTTATTGGATTGGCATCACTTTCCATTAGGGGTTTATATTTGTGATACCAATCACGCCTTAGCTCTTGGATATGCTCAAGCCAGTCAGTGCGCTCGTGAATGGTAAGCGCAGATGCAAGCCTGTTCATCCTCTCCAGGATTGCTTTTGCATCGCCTTGTATTGCAACTTCAAGAAGATAGTTTCTGCCTAGATTTTCAGGTTCGATATCTATCTGAATAACCCGTGATTTATCATCTGGTACTGTCCAGAAATGTGTTGTCATAGAGCTTGTTTCAGATCCAATAAATATCACAAGGTCAGCAGCTTTTACGGCGAGATTAGCTGATTCGCGTGAGTAAGTGCCAACCACACCACATGAAAGAGGATGGGTTGAATGAATTAAATCTTTGCCATTCAGAGAGGTTGCAATTGGTATATTCAGCTTTTCCGCAAATTCGATTAATTCTAGGGATGATTTGGAATGTTTTGCTCCGCCGCCAGCAACAATAATTGGCCTCTGTGCTGATTGAATGGCGGTTAGAGCTTCCTTTAATAATGTATCATTGCAAATCGGGCGATGCGGCGGAATGTGTGTATCTGATATCTTGAAATTACTTTCAAATTCAAATTCCTCTAAATCTATTTGTGCTTCATTGCCTTTGAATTGCAAATGTACAGGACCTGGTGAGCCAGAGGTTGAAACCCGAAACGCCTGTTCAATCATATCAGGAATCCGGCTAACATCATCAATCGTTGCATTGAATTTTGTGACAGGCTCAAATGCAGGCATATCGTCTATTTCTTGATAGACCTTCTTGAATTTTGTGTTCGGATCTCTGCCACCTGTAAGAGCGATTACAGGAGAATGCGCCAGAAATGCATCTCGCAACCCTGCTGCTATATTCAAAGCACCAATTACCTGTGCCATGCAAATAGCAGGCTTCCCAGATGCCCGCGCATAACCATCTGCCATATAAGCAGCTGATTTTTCCGAATGAACGTGAAGTCGTTTTATATTTGTCCTTTTCTCTATTTCCACCATTGTTCTTCTTAAGACGGCTGGAACCATAAAAATATGGGTAATTCCATAAGCTTTTAGTAATTCTGCTAATATAACTGCACCAGTTTGTTTTTTCATTTATATGGCTCCATTCTTATTTTAAAGGCATCTTCAACACTGCATGGGTCGTAATCATTAGCTTAGGGGCTAAACGCTCTAATCGTTCAAAAAACATGTTCCCTTATTCTAGAAAAAGCGTAGCCCCTATCCCAACTAATAATTATTTTATAGCAAGCGGGTTAGTAGGAGAGCCAACAGCGCCTGTAATAGGCAAGGCTGGCGCAACAAACATAAATTCATAAATTCCGTCTGAAGCGCAATCAGCTGCTAATTTGCCAAGAGAAAATATTTCTCCCATCGTGATGCCCATAATGGGGATTGTAATCCAGTGCCATGGCTGATTTATGCCTTCTACGGATTCGTTGGGGCGTACCTCACAACCCCAAGTATCTGAGGCAATGGCTGCTATTTCTTTTTCTTGTAGCCATTCTAGCGTCTCAAAAGCAAACCCTGGCGCATCGCCTCCAGGATAGCCATCCCAATTTCCATTTTTAAGCATTTCTTCCATTTGGCCAGTGCGAACAATTACATAATCCCCGCGCTTTATTTCAACTCGCTGGGATTTTGCGGCCCTGTCCAGATCATCGCATGTAATCCCATAACCATCCTCTAGTCGCTCAACACCCATTTCTCTTGGCACATCTAATAAAACGCCGCGCCCGACCATTTTACTCTTTGTTTTCTCAATGCCACATTTCTGGGCTCCAGCAGAGGTTACTTCTCTACAATCATAGCCATTCCACATGAAATTCTCATAAAATATATGTCCAAGGCCGTCCCACTGGGTTCCTGACTGCAACGGCATAACAATCATATCGTCTGCGGCGCGAATCCCCCGCTGATCAAGAACCCCAGAATAGGCATCTGTTCCGGTTCGCAGCATCGTATGAAGTGGGTTTATTCTGCCAAGCGATTGATATTTGGATTTTGCACCCTGTGGGCCGTTTGAATCAAAATTCAGGGCAAGAGAGATTACTTTTCCTTGATTAACAAGCTTTGCTGCTTCAACAATATCGTTCGCCGAGGTATAGTTTAAGGTCCCTATTTCATCATCAGGCCCCCATTTTCCCCAATTCTTATATTTTTCGGCGGCTATTCTTAAATCGTCTCTTGTGATTTGCTTTCCTGTCATTTGTCTCCCCTAACCTCATAATTTAATGGATATATTTTGGTAGAATAAATATCTGATACATTTAGAATTAATTGATTTTTATGATAAAATGTTAAGCCACTTCTAATATAAAAAACAACTATTAATAAATTGTCCCACACGATATAAGCAAAGGCAATGATGACAAACCACTCTCCCCCGTGCTGCAAATTACCAGTACTGCAAATTACCAGTACTGCAAATTACCAGTGCTAAATATTATCGGAATTTATTAAGTGTTTGAGCTAGAATTATCTACACTCCTTTTATGTGTTTTAATAGCCTTTCTCGGCGGCGTTGTTCGCGGATTTACAGGCTTTGCGGGCTCATTATTTATGATGCCCTGCTATACCTTGGTGCTTGGGCCAATTGCCGCAATGAATGTCATTATTCTCTCAGGTCTAGTAGGCGCTTCATTTACAGTGAAACGGGCGCTAAAATTCTCGCAAAAGCGGATAACGCTGTTTTATAGCTTAGGTCTATGTGTTGGCGTGTTTATTGGGCTGAATTTTCTGTTTGATAATGAAATTACTCAGATTACATTTTATATGGGCGTTTTTATTCTTGTGGGCACCTTAATTCTTTTTTCTGGATGGCGATATAAAGGCCCCCAAACAAGAGCTATTTCTCTTGGATTTGGGTGGGTAACAGGTCTTTTCTCTGGGTTCTTTGGAGTGCCAACCGGACCCTTTACAGGGATATATTTCTTATCTTCTCCAGTTGAGAAAGATATAATTCAAAGCAATATTCAACTTGTGATAATTTGCACAATTCTGTCCTTTTTTTCGTATTTTATTTTTGTGGAAGGATTTGATTCCAAATTCCTTACGCTGGGGCTTGCACTATCTATCCCTTTGTCAATCGGATTAAAGGCAGGTATAATGTTATTTGATATCGTTTCTGAGGTCTATTTTAGATATATTACCTATGCGGTTTTATTTTTTCTTGGCGTTGCGTTGATTTTCAATTCATAATACTTGCAAAAAACAAAATTATCGATATTTTCAATTTACAGGATTTCGGTCGGGGGGAAAATTGGAAAAAATTGCAAAAAACATTCTTGATCATATCGCTATTGCGGTTCCGGAAATAGAGCCTGTTTTAGAACATTATTCGAATATGTTTGACGCTGAAATAACGCCTCCAAAAATTATTTCAGAGCAGGGCATAAGAATGGCTTATGTTCATTTTGAGAATATAAAAATTGAACTTATTGAGCCATTGAATGAACACAGCCCTGTTGCAAAATTTCTAGAACGCAATCCAAAAGGAGCGATGCATCATTTCTGTGCCGTCACATCAGATGCAGAAGCTTCAGCTAAATCCATCAAAAACAATCAAATGAGGGTGCTTGGCGAGCCTGTAATAGGTCACCATGGCCAAAAGATGTTTTTTTTACACCCGTCAGATACCAGTAATATTTTAGTTGAAATCGTTGAAAGCAAAAAGGGAAAAGGTACCACAAATGAAAACTGATTATAATGAAATTCTTGTAGAGGTTAAAGAGAGTGCAGCCTGGATCACAATAAATAGACCAGAGGTTCGAAATGCCTTTCGTGAGCAAACGCTGGATGAATTGCGTGAAGCGGTTCTCGATACCAGAAACGACCCTTCTATTTCTTGTATTGTGATTACGGGTGCTGGGGATCAGGCATTCTCAGCAGGGGGTGATTTCTACGCAATGAAGCGACTCAACTGGGTAAATGCGGCTCATTGGAATGACCGTATGCTCGGCCTTGCAATGGCAATTCGCGGTGTGGCTGTTCCTGTAATTGCTATGGTAAATGGCTGGTGCATGGGCGGTGGTCATGAGCTAGCACTTTGGTGTGACCTTGTAATTGCATCTGAAAATGCGGTGCTTGGGCAAACTGGTGCGCGTGTTGGGGCATGTCCAACTGTTGGTGCAACTCAATATTTACCGCGCATCGTTGGGGAGCGTCTCGCACGTGAGATGATTTTCCTATGTCGTACATTCGAAGCAGAAGAAGCTGCAAAAGTGGGTCTTATTAATAAATGTGTTCCACAGGATAAATTATATGAAGAAACCCTCGAATGGGTGAAGAAGATTAATAGCTATAGCGGTCAGACCCTGCGTCAGACTAAAAAGTCATTAAATTCTGAATCAGACGAGTTATATGCATCATGGCAACATGGTATGGAGCTACTAGCGCATGTTTGGGGTTCTGAGGAGTCTCTTGAAGGAATGCATGCGTTCCTTGAAAAGCGCAAACCTGATTTCCAGAAATTCAGACAACGCAATGCTGAAGAGGTAAAAGACTACCTAACAGGTCTGAATAATGATGATAATATGAAAAAAGCCTAAAGCGGTTTTTTAAAAAAACTAGAGTGGGTTCAACCAGGGGCGTTTTTGGTTGAAGCTGCTGTTATTATGAGATGAAATTAGATATAGGTTGGTGAATGGCTGGCCGTATCTTATGTGATTATGGGTGAAAGATTATGGCTGATGGTAATGCGCTTGACGGCGTTGTGGTTTTGGATCTAACACGTGTTCTTGCAGGCCCTTTATGTGCGCAAATGCTTGGTGATATGGGCGCAGATGTGATAAAGGTAGAACATCCTGGCAGAGGCGATGATACACGCCATTGGGGCCCCCCATTTGCTGATACAGAAGCAGCGTATTTTCTGGGGGTGAATCGCAATAAGAAAAGCTTGGCACTCGATTTCAAATCTCCTGCTGGTCTGCAAGTTCTCAAAAAACTGGTCCAGAAAAGCGATATTGTAATTGATAATTTCAAACCAGGTCTCCTGGATAAGCTTGGTCTTACATCTGATTGGTTTAAAACAGAAGCTGAAACCGTTATCAGATGCTCGATAACAGGGTATGGTACCAAAGGCCCGAATGGGGGAATGCCAGGATATGATTTTCTGCTTCAGGCAGAATCTGGTTTGATGGCAATTACGGGCGAGCCAGAGGGAGCGCCTATGAAACTAGGAGTAGCAGTTGTTGATATCGCAACTGGGATGAATGCGGTTATTGGAATTCTAGCCGCATTAAACAAACGCTATAGAACAAATCTAGGCTCGTTTGTGGATGTTAATTTATATAATACAGGGGTATTTCTGTTAGCAAATGTTGCTTCAAACTTTCTTGTTTCAGAAGCTGAAGCAAGGCGTTACGGAAATGGCCACCCTAATATAGTGCCTTATAATCTTTTTAAATGCGGTGAGGGGAGCCTTGTTATTTCAGTTGGAAATGATGGGCAATTCAAACAGTTTGCGCAATGTGTTGGGCATCAAGAATGGATTAGTGATAGCCGGTTTGCTAAAAATGCAGGCAGGGTCGAAAACAGAGACGAAATCGAACGGCTGATTGAAATAGCCTTGTCTGATAATGGCGCGGATTATTGGTATAACGCGCTTAAAGATAGCGGGATTCCAGTTGCGGTGGTGCGAACGGTTTCACAATCGCTCACACATCCACAAACAATAGAAAACGGAATGGTTGTTGAAATGCAGCATTCAACTGCTGGGCTTGTGAAATCTTTGGGCTTGCCTATTACGATTGATGGTATGAGAGGACGCAGTGAGAATTCGCCGCCGCCATTATTAGGTCAGCATAACATCGAAATCCTAGAAGGGTTTTTAGGTATGACACAGGCTGAGATCAAAGAGTTAACAAATCAGGGATCCTAATATTCAATGACTTATTTACACGTAAAAATCGAAGATATTCAAATTTATTCAGTATCCATGCCCTTAAAAGCACCTGTAAAAATGGCAGGTGTTACTATTCAATCAGCGGATAATATCATCATTCATATCACTGGTAATAATGGCATATCTGGCTGGGGTGAGGCATCATCAGCGCCAACAATGACAGGCGAGTTTGTGCAAGGTATGGTAGCGGCGGCACAGTTTCTTAAATCAAGATTAGTGGGTGCTTCAATTACCAGTCTGCAGGATATTAAAACATTAATAGAAACCCCCTTATATGGAAATGATGGCGCTATTTCTGCAATTGAAATGGCAATGCTTGACCTGTTTGCCCGCAGCAATAATTGCTCTCTCATTGAGTTGCTTGGTGGTGCAAAACGACAATCAGCGCGTGCCCTTACAATGATTGCGGGAGGCACTTTGGATGAGGAAATCGACCGTGCAAAGGCTAAGCAACATGAAGGCTTTGAGGCATTCAAAGTCAAGGTAGGCTCACTCTCGGCGGAACAAGATTTAAGGAGGTGTTCTTCTATTAGAAAAGCGCTAGGCAGCAGCGCCTTTATTTCGGCTGATGCAAATGAAGGCTATGTGCCCCTGCAAGCTGCTGAGTTTGCAAAATCGGCAAAAGAATATGGGGTTGATTTTTTCGAGCAGCCTGTTCCTGCTTATGATGTAAGCTTAATTAGGGATGTTGCATCTGTTAGCTCTGTTCCATTGGCAGCAGATGAAGGGGTTCATAGCCAGTCTGATATCTCAGAGCTGGTTTCAGCTTCAGCAGTCAAAGGATGCAGTCTTAAGACCATCAAGCTTGGCGGAATGCTCGCTGTATTAGATGCGGCAAGACACGCACATTCTTTGGGGCTCAATATCAATCTTGCCGGAAAAGTAGCGGAAACAAGTATTAGTAGCAGTGCCGTTGCTATTCTGGCTTGCCTTGTTCCTAATATAAACTGGGATGTGAGTGTTACTAATCAATATCTTGAAACGGATCCGGTTACTAATAGTTTGGCAATAGAACAAGGCCGCGTTATTGGGCCACAGGGAATCGGATTAGGCACAGAAATAGAGATGAAAAAACTAACGCCTTTCTTGGTTACCTAAAACGGCATACCCCCACAAAAATTTTGTTTTTATTTCATAATCTGGATTACCAGTGGAATAATCGATAATAACGGCATTAATAGATTGAATTATTATTTTCATCGTGTTTTTATAGCGTATTGAATGTCGAAAAAAATTCAACAGGAGGAAAATAATGCGATTATCAATCAGGTCTGCCCTTATTACAGTTGCGGCTGTATGTGCAGTATCAACTTCTGCTTTTGCGGGGAGTCATGCGTCTTGTCCTGTACAAGGCGGCACGCTCAAATACGGTGTTAAGGCAGAGCCACCAAGTTACGATATGCACGCTACAAATTCATACGCAGTTATGCACTTCGTAGCACAACACTATTCAACACTTCTAACATTTGACTGGAAAAACTTTCCAAAGTTAGAAGGGGATTTAGCTGAGAGTTGGTCAATGGCTGACGATGGGCTGTCTTACACATTTAATTTGCAAAAAGGTGTTAAGTTCCATGATGGAACTCCTTTTACATCAGCTGATGTCAAGGCAAGCTATGACCGTATGAGAAATCCACCAGAAGGTGTTACATCTGTAAGAAAAGCATTATTTGCTAGTATTTCAGAAATTGAAACACCAGATGATCATACAGTGATCTTCAAGCTTAGCTCACCGGATGCGTTTATGATGGATGGTTTTGCATCCCCATTTAACGCTATTTACTCTGCAAAAGATTTAGCAGCAGACCCAACATTCCCAGTTAAAAATGTAAATGGTACAGGTCCTTACATGCTAGACGAGCACGTAAAAGGTGAAGCCTATAAAGCAGTTCGTTATGCTGATTTCCACCATGGTGATAACTGTCTTGATGAAACCATCGGTTACCGTATCAAAGGCATCGTAGAGCCAATGGTTGGTGGTCAAATCATGGCTGAGTGGCGCGGAGTTGCTCCACCAGAGAGAAAGTCACTTGAAGAGCAAATGGGTGATGATATCACTTTCCAGGAAAAGCAGCTAATGACAGCATGGGTTGTGTCTCTTAACAGTGAGTTCGAAGCATTTAAAGACAGGCGCGTTCGCCAAGCAATGAACCTATGTATCGACAGACATGGCGGTCTTCCAAAGCTAGCAAAAATTACATTTGTTGCTCCAAGACCATCAGGCTTCTTGCTATATGATACAAAATTTGCACTTCCAGACGAAGAATTGTTTAGTCTTGTAGGCTATGGTTCTGATGCAGAAGCCAATAGAGCAGAGGGCATGAGACTTCTAAAAGAGGCGGGATATGAAGGCCTTGAGTTTACCTATAGTAACAGAGCGGTTTCTCACCCATATGACCATATTGCGATTTGGTTGATGTCAGAATGGAAGAAATGTGGCATGAATCCTAACATGATCACAAACCCAACCTCTAAGTTTGTTCAAATCAGAAAAGAAGGCGGATTTGATGCATCGATTGACTGGGCCCCCTCATTCTTACCAGATCCAACATTAATGCACTTTAAGTATCTCTCAGATGATAAAACTGGTTCTAACTACAGTAACTACATCGACAGAGAGCTAGATGAGTTGTTTGACGCACAAAAAGGTGAAACAGACTTTGAAAAGCGTAAAGCACTTGTTCATGCTTTTGAGAAAAAAGCACTTGAAGATGCGTATGTACTTCCTGTGACTTACACAGACCGTGTGGTTCCAATGCATAAAAGCGTAAAAGGCTTTACCATTGCATTCTCACACATTTTGAATAACACCTACCGTGGTGTCTATTTAGAAAACTAAAATAACAACATAAGCGAGCGCGTCAATTACTGACGCGCTCTATTTATTTCATACTTGCGAAGGTTTTTACCGTGTCAAATATTGATGATAAGAACGTACTTCTTGATGTTAAGAACTTAAACGTCGAGTTCAAATTAAAAAATGGTACCGTGAGAGCTGTTGATAATATCAGTTTTCAAGTAGGAAAAGGCGAGTTTCTAGCAATAGTGGGCGAATCTGGCTGCGGAAAGTCAGTGACTGCACTATCATTGATGAGATTGCTACCTCGCATTGCCGATATATCCGCTGACCACATTAAATTTGACGGCGTTGATATCTCTAAAGTGCCTGAAAGTGAAATGAGAAAACTTAGGGGTCGCCGTATCTCTATGATATTTCAGGAACCAATGACCAGTTTAAATCCGGTTCTTACAATCGGGGATCAGCTAACAGAGCCGCTTTTAACTCATTTAGAAATGAATGAGGAAGAAGCGAATGCACGTGCAATTGAACTTCTTGGAATGGTTGGAATACCTGAACCAGAAAAAAGATTAACCCAGTACCCACACCAGTTTTCTGGTGGTATGAGGCAGAGGGTAATGATTGCTATCGGTCTTGCGTGTGAGCCTGATTTAATTATCGCGGATGAACCAACAACCGCGTTAGATGTTACAATTCAAGCGCAAATTCTTGAGTTACTAAAGGATATTAGTAGCCGTCTTGGCGTAGCGGTAATTATGATTACACACAATCTAGGCGTTGTTGCTGCTTATGCTGATAGGGTAAATGTTATGTACGCCGCTCGTATTGTAGAGCAAGGCGATGCAAACCAAATTTTTGAAAAGCCGTCTCACCCATATACAATTGGGCTTCTTCGCTCAGTGCCTCGGATGGATAAACCAAGGGGTGGTAGACTTGCAACTATTGACGGATTGCCGCCAAACTTAATGTCACCGCCAGTAGGATGTCGCTTTAAGCCTAGATGTCCGCTAGCGGCGGATGCGTGCGACAATGTGCCTGTGTTAGAAACTCAGCACGGTAAGGAAGATCATCTGGCTGCTTGTTTCTTTACAGATAAAGCAAGCAAAGATGGTAGTACCATTTACCTCGCTGAAACCAGCACCCATAGCAGTGCGGAAATTAATAAAGAAAATCCGTTGCTGGTGGTTGATGGGCTTGAGCAGTATTTCTCTGTGTCCTTCAGAAGCGGTTGGTTATCTAATACTTCAGGCACAGTGAAGGCTGTTGATGGCGTATCATTTGAGGTTTATCCTGGGCAAACTGTTGGATTAGTCGGCGAATCTGGATGTGGTAAAACGTCTGTTGGAAGAGCTATATTGCATCTCAATCAGGCAACTGGCGGAAAAATGCAATTCAATGATGTTGATTTGAATTCAAAATCTGTTGCGCTTGTAAGACAAGATATGCAGGTTATTTTCCAAGATCCCTTCTCCTCATTAAACCCAAGGATGACGATTGGGCAAATTTTGGAGGAGCCGTTAAAGGTGCATAATATTGTGCCTGACTCGCAAGAAAGGGAGGAGAAGATTTCCGACCTGTTGTTGAAGGTCGGCCTGTACCCTTACATGAGAGAGCGTTACCCACATGAGTTATCAGGCGGGCAACGTCAAAGGGTTGGTATCGCAAGAGCCTTATCAATGGAGCCTAAATTAATCATTTGTGACGAGCCAGTGTCTGCTTTGGACGTATCTGTGCAGGCACAGATAATTAATTTGCTGGAAGATTTGCAACGTGAACTTGGCATTGCTTATTTGTTTATTGCACATGATCTTGCAGTGGTTAAGCATATCTCGCATAAGGTCATTGTGATGTATCTTGGTAAAATTATGGAATTTGGCGAGGGTGATGATTTATATAGTAACCCAAGACATCCCTATACCAGAGCGTTAATGGATGCCGCACCAATACCAGATCCGCAGATTGAGAGAAACAGAGAGAAAATCGTTTTGAAAGGCGAATTGCCCTCTCCTCTTAATCCGCCAAAGGGCTGTGTTTTTTCTTCAAGATGTAATTTTGTCACTGACGCCTGTAGAGCTGAAATGCCTCAGCTACAAGAATGTGGAAATGAACATCAAGCAGCTTGTATTAAATTGGATGAGTTAGAAAATGCTTAGTTATGCAATAAGAAGAATTTTATTAACGATACCAACACTAATTGCGGTTGCTGTTCTTGTTTTTTTCGTTTTGCGGGTTGTTCCTGGCGATATTGTCGAAATTAAACTTACAGCAGAAGGCGGCATGGTTTCTGAAGAAGAAATCATGCGTGAGAAAGAGCGTCTTGGCCTGAATGACCCTATTATGGTTCAGTTCTATAAATATATGATTGGGCTTCCTCAGGGTGATTTGGGAATTTCGCTCTGGACAGAAAATAGTGTTTCTTCTGAAATAGCGGCGCGAATCGGATTGTCATTTGAATTAGCCATATTATCGACTGTTCTGGCGGTGTTAATAGCGTTTCCGCTAGGGACGTTATCAGCCTTGTTCAGAGGCTCGATATTAGATTATGTCATACGATTATTAACGATTGGCGGGATAGCTGTGCCCTCATTCTGGCTTGGCATGCTTATTATTATGATGTTGCTGGCAACCGTTGGCCAATTACCGCCGCTTGGTACCGTTGGCTTATTTGAAGACCCGCTAACCAACCTAAATCAGCTTATATGGCCTGCATTATCAGTCGGTTATCGCTACTCATCTGTTACGGCAAGAATGCTACGCTCTTCAATATTAGAGGTGTTGTCAGAAGATTATATAAGGACAGCTAGAGCAAAAGGCGTATTTGAGCGGATTGTGATTGTAAAGCACGGAATGCGAAATGCGCTTTTGCCAACCGTCACTGTTATTGGCTTGGAGTTTGCGTTCTTACTAGGGGGACTTGTGGTAACTGAGTCTGTATTTAACCTAAACGGAATAGGCAAGCTTTTCGTAGATAGTGTTGTAAGAAACGACCTAAACCTATTGCAAGGGCTGGTATTAACGGTTGCTACTGGATTCGTTTTAATCAACTTAATTGTTGACCTGCTATATGCCGCGCTAGATCCAAGAATAAGGTATCAAAAATGAGCACTCCAACTACTAATACAACTACAGACCAAACTTATACAAAACCCGCACGCCGGACTGTTTGGGACTTTGTTCGACAGCAACCGCTAGGAAGCATTGGCATTATCATGATTGTGATAATGATGCTTGCGGCTATTTTTGCTCAACAGGTATCTCCTTACGATCCAACAGATGTTGATTTCGAGGCATCCCCTGCTTTTGGTGGCGGCGCGCCTTCAATGGCTCATTTGCTGGGCGCGGACGCATTTGGCCGCGATATCTTATCTCGGCTAATACACGGCGCAAGAACAGCTTTATCGATTGGCTTCCTCTCTGCATTATTTGGGTGCTCGATAGGGGCGATTATAGGAACAAGCTCTGCATTCTTTGGCGGTAAAATCGATTTGTTGGTCCAGCGATTTATTGATCTCATGCTTTCATTCCCGATCATTATCTTAGCGATCATCGTTATAGCGATATTCCCAAAAACCGTTGTTGCTGGAATAGATGTTAATGTTATTATTGCGATAGCCATTCCATTTATTCCGAAAACAGCGCGTGTTATTCGCTCTCAAGCTCTGGCAGTGGTAACACTTCCATATGTGGATGCGGCAAGGGCAAATGGGTTTAGCTCAAGACGCATTATTTTCAGGCATATATTACCTAACGTAACGGCACCTTTCCTAATTATGATGACGGCATTTATCGGTCAAGCAATCTTGCTTGAGGCAAGCTTATCCTATCTAGGTCTTGGTGTTGTCGAGCCGACGCCATCATGGGGTTTGATGTTATCAGGGGTGAATGCCGATTATTATCGAACAGCGCCTTGGATGATTATTTATCCTGGTCTTGCCGTGAGTGTGGCCGTGTTTTCCTTTAACCTATTCGGTGATAGTTTGCGTGATTGGTTAGATCCTAAATTAAAGCTGTAGATAAAATGAAAAACTATAATTAGGGTATCAGCTCGTGGGCGATAAACTATATCACCTTTGGTGTTCTTAAATTGGCTGCCTCTCACATTGGATTAATTGGATTAGGTGCGATGGGAAGCGGGATTGCCGCTTGCATTGCACGCGCTGGTTTATCCTTGTCTGTTTATGATAGTGATGAAGCAAAAATAAGCGCTGCCACGAGCGCCCCTTTGATTGTAAAAAATACAGCTGATACGATACTCAAAGAATGCGACCTGATTTTATTTTGTGTCCCATCAGCTTCTCAAATTGACTCAGTTTTATCAATAGCGCCCCCGAAATCTGGTGCGACGCTGATTGACCTTACCAGCTCTGATCCGCGCACTACAAAGCTTCGCGCAGAAAAACTACTTGCAGAGAATAATGCCCATCAACTGGACGCTGCCATGTCAGGCGGTGCAAAAGGCGCTGCTGCTGGTACGCTTACCTTGATGGTTGGCGGGGATGAGCATATATTAGAGCGCCATCGGCCTATTTTATCGAGTTTTGCCAACCAGATTTTTCATATTGGGGATGCTGGAAAAGGTCAGCTTATGAAATTATTTCACAATGCTGTTTGCCATGGAAATTTTTTACTATTGAGTGAGATTTGTATTAAGGGAGAACAGAACGGGCTTGACCTTGCGCAAATGATAGAAGTGTTTAACTGCTCAAATGCACGTAGTTATATATCTGAAAAACGATTTCCAGATCATATATTATCCGGAACATTTGACGGGCGCTCAACGCCTGCTAACTTAAAAAAAGATCTTGGTTTATTAGATGAGCTACTCAAAGGTGATGAGGTAGAACAAAGTTATCTCGCACATAGTCTGAATCTCTTGAATATGCTAGATCCTGAGTTTGAGGATGATGATTTTATGCTTATCTATCCGCATTTAAAACAGATATTGGAGAAATAAGGATATCATTATTCTCTATTTAAGTTTGTATTTTTCTCAATAACAGCACAAACAGCAGCAGCATCCATATCCTGATATCCTTGCGCCATTGCAGCTAAGTAATATTGCAACGCTACTTGATAAATAGGAAGCGGCACATAATTATCTTTCGCGAGTTTGGTTATAAAGTCACTATCCTTGATAGGCGTTGAAAAATTCATTCCCTCAACGGCATAATCATTCTCAACCATCAATTTGCCGCGCCCTTCAAATACTGCTGAGCTTGAGAAAGTTCCACTAATTGCCTTGTGAATTAATTCTGGCTCTAATCCGACTTTCATGCCAAGCACCATTACCTCAGCAGTAACGCTATTATGAACCAGATTAAGAATATTGCCGATAAGTTTCATCTTACTACCATTGCCGAATGTGCCAACTTGGGTAACTTTCTGGCAGAATGATTCTAATAAGGGTTTGGCGGCTAGAACATCTTCTTCATCCCCAGAAAGATAGGCAGATAATTTGCCCTGTAATGCAACAATCCGGTTCCCTGATACAGGAGAATCAACCATTCGGATGTGTTTATCACGTGCTAATAATAACGCCTCTTGTTTTGCGTCAACAGGCAGTGTTGATAACTCAATTACAAGAGGGCTATCTGCTGTTTTGTTTAAATCCTTCTGGCTAGGCATTGCGCGCATAACAGAATCTAAATTAGCTGGCGCCGGCAGACATAAAAGAATGTTTTTCTGCTTTGAGAATAAGTCAGCAACAGAGCTGCACGGATGAAAATTCTCAAAGCTATCAAACTTGGCTAATGCCTCTGGCAAAATATCGAAACCATATATTTCAAAATCATGTTTTAGCAGATATTCTGTTATGGCTGAGCCTAGAACACCTAGCCCAATAATGGCAGCAGATTTATTCATAAGAGAGGTCCAATTCTAGAGAACAAGTGCTGCACGGCCCGTAATACGGCTATGTTCTACATCATTATGAATATCTTCCAGCCCGTCAAATCCAGAGGTCCGAGTAACAAGGGGCATTAGTCCTTTATCTGCTTGTTCCCCAACAAGCTGCAGACTCTCAAGCACTTCTTGATAAGAGCAATACCGGCTTCCCATTACCTCAATTTCCTTATTGAGCAAAGTCATTGCATTCAGCTTAAAATCAGCATTAGAGCCGCCGCCACCGCCAAGTGTAAGTAATCTGCCGCCAGTGCCAAGGCTATCTGCTGCCATTTCAAGACTTTTGGTCGATGACACAAAATCTATCACAGCGTCGAAACCACCGCCAGATGCGTCAAGCAGGGCTTCATGAGCATTATTGCTAGTAGCATCAACACAGATATCTGCGCCATGTTCAAGACAAGCAGCAAACTTGCTTTTATCAACATCAACAGCAGTGACATGACAATTTGCCCATCTGGCCATTTTTAACATTTGGATACCAAGCCCACCGCCACCGCCAAATACAGCAACACGTTCAAGAGGCGCTATTCTGCCTCTGCGAAGTACTTTATAGGGTGTTGCGATCGCATCACAAATAACACCAATTTCAGCTGGATTTTTGTAGATATCCAAAGTCTCTGGTATCGGAACAAAGTTTTTAGCAGGTAATTTGATATATTCAGCATACCCGCCGTCACAGGCTCTGCCAATATACCCTCCAAAATTCTCGCACAAAGTTTGGCGATTAATCAGACACCATTTGCAATGCCCGCAAGTAAGGTAGAAATAGGCTGTAACAGGCATTCCCACCCTAAGGCTACCGCAATCACCGTTTGTTTCTACTATTTCGGCTGCAATTTCGTGCCCTAATATTCTTGGAAACGGAACAGCAGTTCGCCCTGCTTTTACATGCTGTACCGTAAGGCCTGCTCCACATGCAATCACTTTGGCAACAGCCTCTCCGGGGCTGGGTTCAGGGTCATCAACTGTTTCAAGAGAGAATGGCTGGCCGGGGCCATGCAACATAAGCGCTTTCATAATGTCACCCTTTATTTCTAGCTGAAGATTGGATCTCCAGCACATGATTTTCCAAATTATCGGTTAAATCAAGGGCCTCTCCAGTATAGGCTGATGCATCCATTGCCATTGTTAGCACTAGATTGCGATGACCATCTTTGGCTGTCGCGTGAGGTGTTGACTGACCTGTAACAAGCCGCTGATACCATGAGTTTGTCTCTTCACGCATTGGACCCCATAGCTGGCCGCCAAAAATATCCCCAGGGGGGTATGATGTAAGAAAGTCGACATGTCTTTGCGGTGGCTCAAACCCATGAGGCACATACCCGCCCCCTTGGGATTTTGTACTCGCAAGAACCAAGTCACGATGGGTATCTTCAATATCAATCACACCCTCGGTTCCAACAATTCCAATTTCCAGACCATAAACAGAACCTGGCCATACCTGTGGTAACGCCCAGCTTATATTCATACTAAAGATAGTACCATCATCCATTGTAAACAGACCAAAAGTTGCGTCTTTTGTTCCATATTGAGAGAGTGATTTATCAACTGATTTGGCAAAAATTTGTGCAGGTGTTTTGCCTTCAAGTAACCATAGCGACATATCCAGACTATGTGTTCCAGATACAACCATCGGGGTAAGGTTTTCACGCTCATTTGTGCGTCTTACGGTCGCAATCGGTACCATAGAGTTCATAAATGCACGCGTTACAACAGAGGTTACATCGCCTATTCGGCCTTCTTGAAGTCGTTGTTTTACCGTAAGAAACCGTCTTCTGAAACGCTGAGTATATCCCATCACCGCATCTAGCCCTGCTGCTTCTATTGCGGCTAAAATTTTTGCTGATTCCTGAATATCAGTAGCAAGGGGTTTTTCGATAAATAAACTTGCTCCAGCTTCTACTGCTGCCATTGTAGGTCCAAAATGATGATTTTCATCAGTTGCAATAATTACGGCATCTACCTCACTTCTTGCGAGAAGTTTGTTATAATCATCTGTAAAGAAATCTGCGTTTGTGTCATTTTGTAATGTCTTACCAAGCTCTGTGTCGATATCACATAAGCCAATCCAGCCTATTCCTGGATAATCGCGTGCCATGATGGCTCTTATCCTGCCGATAGCACCGCAACCCACTATCGCAAGCCCGATTTCCTTTTTTCCAGAATTAGCCATTTTTATTCCCCCTAAACCTATAATTTACTGAATTTAATACTCTTTATATAACGCTAATGATTTTTGGCAAGTTCTGCAATATATTGATAAACGGCTCGAAGTCCCATTGCTTCTCCTCCTTTTGGCCTGCCTGGTCTGCTCGAAAGATTCCATGCCATAACATCGATATGCGCCCAATTTAAATCCTTGCCAATGAACTTTTGCAAGAATAGAGCGGCTGTTATAGCGCCGCCATATCCTGATTGACCTGTGCTTGAAACCGCGGATGTTCCTGTTTTTAAATATCGCTCATAAGGCGCAAATAAGGGCAGATGCCAAATCGGATCATCTATTTTCTCGCCTATCGACATGAGCTGTCTTGCGGTTTCTGTTTTGTTGCAAAAAACAGCAGGGCATTCTGTGCCAAGAGCTACTCTGGCAGCGCCCGTTAGGGTTGCAAAATCAACTACAAAATCTGGATTATCCTTTTTGGCGTAGAATAATGCGTCTGCTAATACTAGGCGTCCTTCTGCGTCGGTGTTGCCTACCTCAACAGGAATTCCTGCAGCAGTTTCAATAATATCAAGAGGCCGCATGGATTTATCAGAAACTGAATTTTCAGCAGCTGGTATTAAAACACGTAATTGTACGCGAAGGCCAGCTTCCATAATGGCCGATGCCAGACCAAGGGCATGTGCTGCTCCGCCCATATCTTTTTTCATGATCTCCATGGCTTTTGACGGTTTAAGGTCAAGACCCCCACTATCAAAGGTTATGCCCTTGCCAATTACGGTTATTTTAGGGCCTTTTGTGCCCCATTTAAAATCTATTAAACACGGAGGCGTTTCTGCAGCGCGTCCAACCACATTAATTGCTGGTGCATGTGTTGCTAGCTTTGCACCAGAATATAATGTGAAATCAGCTGAAAACCTGTCAGCAAGCTGTGAAGCTATATGTGCTAATTTTGTAGTGTTTAGATAGTTTGCTGGTAAATTAATAAGATTTCGGCAAAGCGATATAGCCTTAATTAATGCAGGCACGTCTCCCGCATCTGGCGCATATAGCTGTGCAGATTCAGGTTTTTCTGTATTTTGGTCTGTATCTTTAGGGAGGCTATTGTGAGGATCATTCGGTTTTTCAGGAAAATCATAAGTATATTGGGCTAATCCCCACCCTAAAATGAACGGCGTTTTTTCAAATTCTTTAGTTCCGAATTCTATTTTCCAGATACCAGCAGGGCATTTTTTTGCAGCAATAGCCATTTCCCAAATGCCAGGCCAATCCGCATCAGTCCAGCTTGTATCTGCGTTATTTAAAACAGCAGAAGATGATTCAGAGATTATTAATAATGCTGCTTCAACATTTCCGTGCGTATCAGGAAAAAGCAAAAAGCTACCTGAATCAGGCTGGAAATTATTTTGCTTTATCCAAGATTGCCAATAGGGGGGTGTGTTCTCTACCCATTTATGAAATTCAGAGGAAATAATCAGGTAAACTGGCCTCAGCCCATCATTATCAGAGGTTAGCCCCGTCTTAACTTGAAGATAATCCAACATAGCCATCCTTTATAATCGTAGCCGAAATTTCACATCTATTGTGCTGTGATTAGCAGATTAAGCAAGTGGGAAATTATCTTGATTTATATATTTTATAAGTTCCTCTCACATTAGGAAGAGATAAAATGCAGTGCTGTTTTAAATGATAACTAAAACAAATTTTGTAAAAATGAGGAAATATTTATAGCAGGCCATGGTCAAAATTTCTCAAATCGGCTAAATCTAACTATCAAATAGGCAAATAAATAGACAACTAAATAGACAACGTTTCTAGATATAATTGTCGGTTTAATAGTTAGAAGAGAGCTTGGTTGTTAAATTCCCGTTCAGAAATGCTTGCTAATGCACAATGGTTTAGCCACCGCCGGTTGAGTTTATGGGTTCTTGTGATATTTGCCAGTCTGTTAATCCTAATTGGCCATGCTACAATCAACGTCATTGATCGCGACGAAGCACGATTTGCACAGGCAAGTAAGCAAATGGTGGAAACAGCAGATATTATAACGGTTAAGTTTCAAGATGAATTACGAGCAAAAAAACCCATTGGCATTTATTGGCTGCAATCTGCATCAGCCGCCTTATTCGGTTCAGAAGACATATCATCCTATCGGCTCCCAAGCTTACTTGGTTATATTGTAAGTCTGGTTCTATGCTATTTGTTTGTGCGAAATTTATGGCCTGATTCACGCCATTTACAGCAACTTGTCTCTTCATCTTTACTTGCTAGTTGTTTTATTATACTTGCCGAAGCGCATATCGCTAAAACAGATTCACTATTATTAAGCCTAATCATGGCTCAACAGTTCTCGTTATGGTTATTTTACAAAAATAGACATCTTGATAAACAGCTTAATAAACACCTTCCAAAAAATATATCTGGGCGGGTTTGGTTTTGGGTCTCAATGGCATTTGCAATATTGGTCAAAGGGCCTATCGCGCCTTTTCTGGCGCTTACGACACTGCTTGGATTGGTGATTATAGAGCGCGAATGGCGCTGGATAAGAGAACTTCGTTTTGTATCTGGCTTGCTTATTATTAGCGTAATTTGTCTTCCCTGGGTTTTAGCTGTTTCAATCGCTACAGATGGCAGTTTTCTTGCTCAAGCGGTGACAAAAGACCTTTTGCCAAAACTCGCTAGCGGGCAGGAATCTCATGGTGCACCCCCTGGCACTTATCTGTTAACTATTCTGTTATTGATGTTTCCAGTTTCTATTTTTCTGGGCTCTTTTAGTAGAACAAACGCTCAATTTTGGCGATCTGATGCAACTAAGTTCTGTTTTGTATGGTTTGTGGGTTATTGGTTTGTGATCGAATTAATTCCAACTAAATTGCCGCATTATATATTACCGATACTACCAGCGCTTATTATGCTTATTGGCAGAGCCGTATTTCTGCCTGTCTCGTTATTGAAATGGCGCCGTATCACTGAAGTGATAATATTTGTGATATCTGCTTTGTGCGGGGTTTTGCTGCTTTCAGCTGGATTGTGGGGTGCCGCAAAATTAGGGGCCGAAAATGGAGGCTTTGCATTTGCGTTTGTACTTTTTGCATTATTACTAATTTTTGGTATTTTTGTATTTGGCTTTAAATGGATTAGGGATGATTCACCTCAGATTATAAAACGTGGCCAGCTTGTGCTTGTAGCTAGTATTTTTGGAATTGCGTTTAATTGTGTGCTGTTTTCTGGCATTATTGGGAACTTAAAATCTGTTCATATTGCGTCCTTAATCGAACAGGAACTAGAAGCACTTCCGGTAAATGCTAATATTATTGCACTGGCAGGGTATCACGAACCATCTGCTGTATTTACATTAGGAGAAGAAATTTTATTGCTTTCTGCAGATGAAGCCGCCTTACTTTTGGCAGAGGCGCCAGAGGCAATAATCATCGTTGAATCACGCCATTTAGAACAATTTCAGGCAGCAGCTTTAACGCTAGATATACCGACCTATCAGCTATCTAAGGTGGACGGGTTCAATATTTCTAAAGGACAATTTGTTGAATTATATTTCATTTCTTCGATTAAATTTGACGATAAGAGTTTGAACGGCTAAGACCTCTAAAAAACCGTCTTAAGATTTTGTTTTATGGCACAATTTATCATCTATCCAGAGAATGCATCTCATGCTGTGTTAGCACCAGAGATTTCAGTGCTTGTGCCAGTTATGAACGAGGCTGGAAATGTCAGGCCCTTGATTGACGAGATCTGCGATACGTTTCAAGGCAGACCCTTTGAAATTATTTATATTGATGATGGCAGTACAGATGAAACAGAGGCTGAGTTGCAAAAATGCGTGTCTGAAATTAAAGAGTTGCGTGTTTTACGTCATAAAAAGCGAAGTGGACAAAGCGTTGCCATTCGCACAGGTCTGCTTGCCTCAAGAGCGCCGCTTATTGCTGTTTTAGATGGGGATGGTCAAAATATCCCAGCTGACCTGCCCGCGTTAGAAAAAGCGTTATTGGCAGCGCGCCCTAATAGGGGCATGGCAGGGGGCGTGCGACAGGGAAGAAAAGATTCAGCAATGAAGAAATTTGCTTCTCGCAGAGCTAAGAACCTAAGAGGTTGGTTGCTAAAAGATTCTCACCCTGACTCTGGCTGCGGGATTAAAATAGTAGATAGGGAAGTATTTTTGCGGCTTCCCTTTTTTAATCATATGCATCGGTTTATGTCGGTTCTGGTTCGAAGAGAAGGGGGGGTGGTAATTGAAGTGCCAGTTGGTCACCGCGCTCGCGAGCAAGGCAGTTCCAAATATGGAATTTTAGATAGATTACTGGTTGGAATTTCTGATATTATGGGCGTTATGTGGCTTCTTAGTCGCACAAACCACCCAGAAGATATTACAGAGATTTCCCCAAAAACATCACATAATAATGCAACCGAGAAGTAGTGAAAAACTAAATGCTTGATATCATTTCAAATATAATAGGTACGTCCGCACTAGCAACGGGTAGCTTTCTGCACACCGCTATTCCATTCCTGCCTGCATCAATTGCACAAAATCCAGCAACTTTGATGGTCATTGTTGGTTTTGGCGGACAGTTTTTATTCGCTATGAGGTTTATTATCCAATGGATTAAATCTGAAGGCGAAAAGAAATCGGTCATTCCACTTGCATTTTGGTATTTCTCAATAGGGGGCGGATTAGTGCTTTTATTATATGCGCTATGGCGCAAAGACCCTGTTATCATATGCGGTCAAGGTCTGGGGTTATTTATATATGCGCGTAATTTGTATTTTATTCATCGTAATTCTAGTAAGGATGCCCAATCTTAAAGCCTGAATATTATAGTAGGCATTACATAGTGGTATTGCTCATATTTAGTAACATACCCCATTCATCTTGTGATACAGGTACTACCGATAGACGCGATTGACGCACGAGTGCAAAATTTTCCAGCAACGGCTCATTTTTAATTTCTGCAAGTGTAACAGGTTTTACAACCTCTTTTACCGCAACTACGGTAACCATTCCAAAGCGCCCTGTTGCGTCGGTTGGATCAAGGTGCCATTTCTTGGTAACACGTACGATCCCGACAATGCGTTTTTCAATTACAGAGTGATAGAAAAATCCAAGATCTCCTATCTCCATGGCTTTCATATTATTGCCAGCTTGATAATTGCGAACGCCATCCCAGCCTTCGCCTTCATCTCCCTTAGCCAGCTGATCATCAAATGACCATGTATTTGGTTCTGATTTAAATAGCCAATATGCCATGTAAGCCTCTTTTTAGTGTTTTGTTATTTTAAACAAGCGACGATAATCCCGCCATGCTATTCAGTCGTTACGGTTCTTGATAAAAGCGTCCTAATTTCGCTCTCTATGGTCTCAGGATGTTGCAAAATACGATAAACAGATTGCGCAATTGGTAATTCGATATCTTCATATTCTGCTCTTGCGTTAAGAAGGGCAGCTGCTTTGCTTCCTTCTGCTAATTTCTGTTCAGGATGCTGTTTTTTTGCAAGGGCCATTCCATAAGCCATATTGCGAGAATGAGGGCCAGAACAGGATAGCATTAAATCCCCCATTCCTGCCAAACCATTTAGCGTTTTGCCCCTACCACCTATTTTTACAGCTAGTCGCGAAATTTCGGCAAGACCTCGTGTTACCAATGCAGCACGCGCATTATCCCCAAGCTCTAATCCAGTAGCAATACCAGCTGCGATGGCAATAATATTTTTAACAGCACCTCCAACAGCAACCCCCATAACGTCATCCCCAACATAGCACCTCAAACAACTCATTGAGAAATAATCAGCAATCATACAAGATAGCGAAAGAGAATTAGAAGCAATCATAACAGCGGCAGGCTTATCTAAGATTACCTCATCCGCAAATGATGGCCCACTTAAGAGCCCATAGGGGTTAAATTCGCCTAAGCTTTCATTTACCCATTCTGGCAGGAACACGCCGCCCTTTTGAGGGTGAGGAAGCAGCCCTTTACCCGTAAATAGTATAATTGCCTTTTTGGATGCATAAGAGCGCACTAATTGAATTGCCTGCGCGGTTGCTGACACGGGGACAGCTATCACTATCAGTTCAGCTGACCTCAGACATTCTGGCTGTAATGTCGATGATATGGGCTGGTTAAGTCTAAGCTGAGGCAATGCCAATAGCTGTGCTTGATTAAGGGCATCTGCTGTTTCTTGGCGCCGGGTAAGCACCGTAATGCTATTTTTTGCTTTTTGCAGCTGGTCTGCAAGCGCGCCTCCCCAGCTTCCGCCTCCAATGACGACTATTTCTCCGGTTTTTGAGTTGCTAGCTGTCATTGTCTTACACCTCGCCCTGGTGGCGGTGTTGCATTATTATCAAGTGGCCATCGCGGTCTTGGTGCGAAATCAAGTTCGGTATTCATACCAATTTGATGGTATTCCATGCCAACCCAAGCAATCATAGCAGCATTATCAGTGCAAAATTCTAACGGTGGCAAAACCATAGTGAAGTTCAAGGAGCTGGCAAGGTTTTGTAAATCCTCCCGAATTTGTGTGTTTGCAGCTACACCGCCAGCTACTACAAAGGAGGGTTGTTGCTTATGTTTATAAGAAAAGATAAACGCCTCCATTGCAATTGCTGAGCGATTAACAAGACAAGCAGATATAGCCGATTGCATACTTGCAGCAAAGTCAGAAATCGGAAGTGGTTCTGGATGAGTTGATGCTGCATTGGCAAGTGCTGTTTTAAGGCCAGAAAAAGAGAAATGACAATCATGATATCGTTGCCTTGGAATAGGCAATTTTATAGCCGTTGGATTTCCCGACTTGGCGGCTTCTTGTATAGCTGGCCCGCCTGGGTAGCCAAGTCCTAAGATTTTTGCGGCTTTATCAAATGCTTCACCAGCGGCATCGTCCAATGTAGTGCCATATCGCTCATACTTACCAAGCCCCTTGATATTTAACAGCTGGGTGTGACCGCCAGAGACTAGCAATAATAGGTACGGAAAATCCAGATTATGTGTGAATCTTGGTGTCAATGCGTGACCTTCGAGATGGTTGACAGCGTAATAGGGCAGATTACTTGCGCTGGCGATTGCTTTGGCTGTTACGGTACCAACTAAAACGCCGCCTATTAATCCAGGCCCACCTGTTGCAGCAATACCATCGATTTTATCAAAGGATAGTCCTGATTGTTTAAGGGCTTGCTCAATTACGGGCCTCATCGCAGATAAATGTTCTCTTGCCGCAACTTCTGGCACAACACCGCCGTGAGAGGCATGAATAGATGCTTGCGAGGAGATAATATTAGCAAGGATTTCACCATCCTGCCTAATAATTGCGCAAGCAGTCTCATCACAACTGCTTTCTATTCCTAATATGATTGACTGTTTTGTCATTTTTTTCCTTTGAAAACTTCCGTCATACTATTAGACAGAGTATATGCAAGACAAGAAAAATCCTGAAACGGCCCGTTTGTTAACGATCGCCACACGAAAATCAAACCTAGCAATGGCTCAAGCTCAACTAGTATGTGATTTAATTGCGCCAGTGCAAGCACGCCTTGTTGGTATGTCAACGCCTGGGGATGAAAATCTTGTAAAACCGTTAGTCGAAATTGGCGGTAAAGGGGTGTTTATTAAAACACTTGAGCAAGCACTGTTATCTGGTAGTGCTGATTGCGCTGTACATTCCTTAAAAGATATGGAAACTCAGTTTGCACCAGATACACAAATTGCCTCAATTTTACCAAGAGAAGATCCAAGAGATGCAATATTAGGGGCTGCAAGTCTTGATGAGCTTGCGATAAATGCAAAAGTGGGTACAGCTTCTGTAAGACGCAAAGCACAATTATTAAAATATCGCCCTGATTTAGATGTTCAGCTATTAAGAGGAAATATAAACCGAAGAATAGCTTGCCTTGAAAATAATGAATATGATGCCATTATTTTGGCTGTCGCTGGCCTAAAACGGCTGAATTTGAATAGTGCATATTCCCCAATTGATATTGATAAAATGCCACCGGCTGCCTCGCAAGGAACACTCGCAGTTCAGATTTATGAACGTCATCCAGATTATGAGTTTATTAAGCAGACCTTTTCGCGCTTGAATTGCAATAATACACGTTCTTGTGTAACAGCAGAGCGCGCAACTCTAGCAGATCTGGATGGGTCTTGTCGCACGCCGATTTCTGCTTATGCCTATATAAGCTCATCTGGCAGGTTGCATCTTCAGGCCCATATATACTCTCCTGATGGAGCGGAAAGCTATAGTGCTTCTTCTTCGAGTAAGCCTGAAAAAGCGCTGGAATTAGGTCAAAAAATCGCCCAAGATCTTCTGGAAAAATGTGGTGGAAAGTCGTTTCTTTCGAGCTAGTTTAAGTTCTTTTTAGAGGAATGAAATAAGCAAAAAGATGATTATTGTTATTCGCGATATTGAAGCTGCTACTAGCAATGCTAATCTTCTTTCGGCTTCTGGAATATCTGCTATGCCACTTGCGGTTTTAGCTTACGAGCCACTTGCGCTAGATAGCGCGATATTTGAGAAAAATTATCAGGCCCTGATTTTTACAAGCAAACACGCAATTCTACATCAAAACTCATTTTATGATCTGCCAGCTTGGTGTGTTGGAAGCACCACAGCACAAGCAGCAAAAAATGCAGGATATACGAATGTCATTACATCATCAGGTAACGCCCAGACTTTGGCTAAGAATATAGCCCATAAGACAGACAGGGCAAAAGGGCCATTATTATGGGTTTCAGGAGCTGATATTGCATTTGATATTGAGGCTTATTTAACCCCTAAAAAGTTCAATATAGATAGAGCCATTAGTTACCATATGAGACCTTCAGACCATCTTCCTGACGGGTTTATAGAGCTGGTTAAATCAAATAAGATCACGGGAATTATTATTCTATCAAAACGAAATTTTCAGTGTTTTAGAGCATTAATGATTGCAGCCGATATTTGGGAATATCACAAAAAATGGCAGCTCTTTACATTTGATCAAATACCATTTGTGCCAGAAGAGGTGTCTTTTTTCTCTGGCATTACAAAATCTGAAGAAGCTAATTTTGAGCACTTGTTTAAAGTAATAAAAGACTGGTACTCTACGATAAGAGAACTCGAATAGGCAGATAATCTGTATGCAGGATCCAGATAAAGACGCATCCGAGACGGTGATTGAAGGTGAGGCAATCCCGCGCTCTGGCCGAAAAAAAGCGTCTGGCAATAAGAGCAATCACACTCATCAGTCAGGCTCTTCTTCGGCTAGGACATTATTTTCACTGAGAAATCTAATAGGATTTTTTATGTTTGCACTGGCTGCCATAGCAGGTGGGTATTGGGTGCTGAATAATGTGATGCCCCCTTCACAAGATAGCCTGAAACTCTCAACAACCCTAAATGAAGTTACGGAACGTACATTACAAACTCAGCAGCAGCTAGCGGAGCTACAAGACCAAGTTGAAAATTTGAAAACAAATATAGGCAGTTTAGAAGAATATGTTGAAGCAGAAGCGCAGGATGTAAGCCCAGATACACTGCTAGCCCAGCTTAATGATCTAGAAGCTCGGCTTGAGGGTTTAGGTAATGAGATATCGCGCACCCAAATAGAGGGTAGCAAGCCGCTCGAGAATATAAATTTTGGCTCGCACCAGATAACACAATTTTTAGATAGTTTATGGCTTGATAGTCAAACAGGCAAAAGCCTTGCAATCTATCGACCATTGATTGAGACGCTAAAATCTAACTTGGTTGAGGATAAGTCAGATGAAGTTGTGCGCTCTATTGAGCAGGCGCTCAGCGGAAATTTATCTAGCCATGCACGTCTGTTAACTGAATTAAACCGTCAAATTTCTGAAGTTACATGGGGTTCGGCAACGTATGATAAAATACTCAAACCCACAGATAAGCCAAAGATAAAGACAGATAAAATAGAAGATACCAGTGAATTATCTGAGCTGTCTTGGGCGGACTATTTGGCAGGCCTGTTTAATCTTAGAAAATTGTCGAATGATAATGCCGTACAGTCTGATAGTGAGGATAGGCGCGGTATCAGGGATGAAGCTTCCCAAAAACCACTTCTGAGCGATGCTAATCAGTTGCTACTGCGTGCAAATAAAATCCCAGAAACATTATCAGAGGCAATTATGTATCTGAAAGATTTTTTAGATAATGATACCTCCAATATAAGCTCACAGCAGCTATCGAAACTTAATCGGCATCTATCCCAAATTAAATCCCGGCAACAGGTAGATAAAATAATAACTGAAATTTATCAAAACCACAGCTCATTACCCAAAAGAGAAAAGCCATGATACAATTCATACGCTTAATTCTAATAGGCGGTCTGGTTGCGCTGGTTGTTAGCTGGTTTAATCAGCAAACAGGTGAAAGCCAAATTCAATGGCTTGGCTATGAAATTCAGATTTCAACGAGCCTACTTGTTGGTTTTGTGATTGCTTTTGCCGTTTTGGTAATGCTGTTTGACAGGCTATGGCGTCTTATTCGAAATTGGCCCAAAATGATGGCGCATGGCTGGCAATATAGGCGCCGCACCAATGGCGAGCGTGCGCTTGGACTTGGCCTTGTTGCCTTGGCCGCAGGTGATAGTCGCTCTGCACAAAAACAAGCAAGGAAAGCAGAAAAACTACTTGGCAGGGGACTTCTTCCTGATTTGCTGGCAGCACAAGCAGCTCATCTAGCAGGAGATAAAAACGCTGCAAGACGATATTTCGCACAGCTATCAAAGCATAAAGACACTGCTTATTATGGTCTTATCGGAATAATGAACTTGCAATTTCAGAATAATGATTCCCAGAAAAGCCGAGCAGCTGCTCAAAAGGCATTGCAGATACAACCTGATTCAGTGGTTGCATTAACCCATATTTTCTGGCGAGAAGTTGAGGAAAAAAATTGGCATAATGCTGTGAATATATTAGGGCGGTTAATACCTCAGCTGGCGAATTTACCAGAACAAAAACATCTGTTTCAAAGACGAGAAATCGGACTATGCTATCTCCTTGCACGGGAAGTTTCTGAAGTTCGAGATAAGACCAATTGGCTGGAGCGTGCCCTAAAGTTAGATCAGTCCCACATTGCCGTGCGGGTTGCCCTTGCCAGATTATATCAAAAGAGCGAATCAACAAAGCAGATGATTAAAATAATCGAGCGGGGATTTATCTTAAAACCGCATCACGATTATATCGACTTATTGCGAGATGCATTTAGCGATAATATTGGAAAATTCATTGCCCGTCTTACAAAATTAGCCCGTCAGAGTGAGCAAAAGATAGATGCAAACAGATTGGTAATTGCAGCCTCACTTGACGCGGATATTCTGCCTCCTGCAACCAGTCTATTATCAGAAATACCGCAGGATCAAATGACAAATGAAGATTATTTACTAGCGGCAGAACTAGCAGAAAAGCAGATTGACCCTGTTGGCGCAAAAACCGCTTTGCAGGATGCTGCACGCGCGCCGCGCGGAAAAGCCTGGCGGTGTTCTACATGCTCGACTTTAACGGCGCAATATGAGCCGATTTGTCCGAAATGCCACGATGTTGGAATGATTGATTGGACTGACGAATCACGGGAATCAATTAAACCTATTTCCAAGCTAAAATTAAGTTGAACATCGGGTAACGGCAATAAATTCAGTCTAATATTGCGCCAGAACAAGATTTTCTTTCCTTTTTGCCAATTTCATGGGTAGTTTCTCATTGCAAGCTTATTTATCAACGCTACTTTTTAAACATTAAATTTTTTTAAGCTGAATATTAAACGGGAGACAATTATGAAAAAAATTATGGGTGTTTCTGCGGCTATTTTAATGCTGGCTTCTCCAGCATATGCAGAAGATATAAAAATTGGAATTTCACTAGGCTTTACAGGCCCATTAGAATCACTGGCACCAGCCATGAATAATGGAGCACAGATGGCTATTTCAGAGGTTGCGGAAAGCAAATCGTTGCTTGGTGGCAGCAATGTTGTTGCCGTTACGGGCGATTCAACCTGTGCAGATACAGCAGCAGCTGTTGCAACAGGGGAGCGATTGGTTACTTCAGAAAATGTAAATGCGATCGTAGGCGCTATGTGTTCAGGTGCGGCACAAGCCGTGTTGGAAGGGGTGGCTATGCCTAACGGTATTGTTATGATTTCTGGGTCTGCAACAGCACCTGTTCTGTCAACAGTCGAGGATAATGGTTTATTTTTTAGAACAGCTCCTTCAGATGCACGTTCTGCAGAGGTGTTAGCAGAAATATTAATCGAGCAAGGATATAAATCCGCTGCGATTACCTACGTAAATAATGATTACGGTAAGGGTCTTGGCAGTGCTATTGAAGCTAATTTTGTAGCAGGGGGTGGCACCGTAACTATAAATGCTGGACATGAAGAGAATAAAGGCGATTACAGCGCTGATGCTGCAGCTTTAGCGCAAGCTGGTGGTGATATTCTTGTTGTAGCAGGTTACGCAGATGGCGGCGGCGGCGCTATCATTCAAGGCTCCTTAGATTCAGGATCATTCGAGACATTCTTCCTACCTGATGGGATGTATGCAGATAGTCTTACAGCTACATTTGGCTCTGATATTGATGGCTCATTTGGGGCCTCTGCTGGCACCGACAGCCCAGGGGATGCAACCTTTAAAACACTATTTGCTGAAGCAGGTCATGAATATAACGTATATGCAGGCGAATATTATGATGCAGCTGCTCTTATCATGCTAGCCATGCAGGCCGCAAACTCTTCTTCATCATCAGATTTAAAAGACCATGTGATGGATGTTGCAAATGCACCAGGTGAGAAAATCTATCCTGGTGAATTAGCCAAAGGGCTGAAAATTCTAGCGGATGGCGGCGAAATCGACTATGTCGGTGCGTCTGCGGTTGAGCTTATCGAGCCTGGCGAGTCTGGCGGTGCTTACCTGCAATATGAAGTTCAAAACGGAAAATTCGCAACGGTAGGATATCGCTAATATAAAAAAAAAAAAAAGCGGCTCAGAATTTACTGGGTCGCTTT
>ERZ802822.198-NODE-198-length-45331-cov-8.865006_pt1 | contig 45331 bp, 40 predicted proteins | sample MGYA00345649_ERZ802822 | MGnify/ENA primary metagenome ERZ802822 (study PRJEB30503, sample SAMEA104212359) | marine metagenome | biome: Westerlies Biome; feature: [SRF] surface water layer (ENVO:00010504) within the epipelagic zone...; material: water...
CTGTTCGTACCGCCATGATGTTTGCCGCACCGCCGGAGCAATCCTTCGAGTGGAGCGAAGCCGGTTTGGAGGGCGCCGCACGTTTCCTCAAGCGCCTGTGGACTGCGGTGCACGACCACGTGGCTCGCGGTGATGTGCCCAGTCTTAGCGTTGCCGATCTGTCGTCTGCGGGCAAAGCTTTGCGTCGTAAAACCCACGAGACGCTGCAAAAAGCCGACGACGATTACGGTCGCCGTCAGCAGTTTAATACCGTGGTCTCGGCGGTGATGGAACTGCTCAACACCGTGGCTAAGACCGAGCTTGCAAGCGATGCCGACCGCGCCGCAGTGCAAGAAGCATGGGTCAGCGCAGTGCTGATTATCTCGCCCATTGCACCGCATATCGCACACGAGCTTTGGGCGCTGCTGGGTATGAGCGAACCCTTGGTAGGCTACCCTTGGCCTGTCGTTGATACCGCTGCGCTGGAGCAAGATTCCCTTACCCTAGTGGTGCAGGTGAACGGCAAGGTGCGCGGACAGGTCGATGTGGCCAAAGACGCCGACAAGGATGCGATCTTGGCCTTGGCCAAGGCGGACGCGAATGTGCAGCGGCACTTAGAAGGAAAAACCGTGCGCAAAGAGATCGTGGTGCCCAATAAGCTTGTCAATATCGTGGTGGGGTAGAAGCAGTGTTGCGAAATCGTTTGTTACTGAATCGTTGGTTACTTGTGATGTCGGTGTTGTTGCTGACGGGTTGTGGTTTTCAACTGCGCGGCGCAAATCTAGCGGAACGTGTGGACGGTGATATGACCTATCGCCTGGTCGGTGGCCAAAACCTTGCCCCGTCCTATGCGGATTTTCAGCGCGTGTTGAAAAATACCCTCGCCCGAGCAGGGTACCGCGAGGCTAGTCCAGCGAAACTTACCCTGCAGATTCAGAGCTTTCAGCGCGACAACATCGACGGTGCGGTGGATGCAGGTCTTCGAGTGGCCGATCAGATCTCGACCTCAACCCTGAGTTTTAGCGTCCTTGATAGTGATGGAGCAGCGTTGGCGGATGAGCTTCGTTTGGAGATGCGTCAGGTTTTTCGGGTAGACCGAAGCCAGTTGCTGGGCAGTTTTGAACAGCGCTCTTCTACCGAGCAAAGTCTCGATCAGAAACTCGCTGATCAGGTGGTGCGTGCGCTGGGCGTTGTGACGCGACGTGATCCCAGCGCGGAAACAGGCGACGCAGAACGCACCAGCCGCACGGAAGAAATCGAAATCATGATTGAACGAGATGCCGCTTAGGCCAGACCAACTTGGCGCCGCTCTACAGCAATCGCTGCAGGGTATTTACCTCATCAGTGGCGATGAGACGTTACTGGTGCAAGAGGCCTGCGACGCGGTGCTGCAAAAAGCGCGAGAGCAAGGTTTTACAGAACGCTCCATTCATCACGTAGAGACCGGTTTCAAATGGCACGACGTGACTCATGATGCCGCCAGCATGTCCTTGTTCGCCGAACGTAAAGTCCTCGATCTGCGCATCCCTGCGGGTAAATTCGACAAAGAAGGCGGTCAGGTATTGCGCGATTGGGCAGACGGCAGCGTTGGCAATCCCGACACCCTGTTATTGATTCGTACCGAACGCCTGCAGCCGCGACAGCGCAGCAGCGCCTGGTTCAAAGCCCTTGAAGGTGCTGGCACCGTGGTCCTGATCTGGCCTTTGGCACCGCGAGAGTTACCCCCTTGGTTAGAAAAACGACTACAAGCTAAGGGGCTGACCTTGGAGCCGCAGGCACTGCAGGCTCTCGCTGAGCGCGTCGAAGGCAACCTGCTGGCCGCGGCCCAAGAGGTTGAAAAGCTTGCGCTGCAAAATTTAGCTCAGCCAGTTACCCAAGAAGCCCTGCTCAGTTGCTTGGAGGATACGTCGCGATTCAACAGCTTCGATTTGATTGATGCGGCCATGGCTGGGCAGGGCTCTCGGGTGAGCAAAATTCTGAGTGTGCTGCGTGAAGATAAGGGCGCGCTGTTTGCCGTGCTGGGTGCACTGACCAGCCAATTGCGGCGCCTTGGTGAAACGCGCGGTTTGCCGCCAGCACGCGCACGTACCATGGAGGCCTTTGCCAGGCGCGGACCCTCTGCTAAGGCATTGCTGGCAGAATGCGCCGTGCTCGACCAACAAGGCAAAGGACAGCGGCTGGGCGACGCGTGGCTTGGGCTGGAGCAACTGCTGCTGTCTATGGCGCAGCAGCCGGGTCAACGACCGCCGTCCTACTACCAGAGAAAGTTAAAGGGTCGCTAGCATTGACCAGATGGGATGACCAAGAGGTAGATCGAAGACCCGTCAATTAATATGCGTGTCCGCAACCCGCCCCAGCTCGATCACACTGAGCTTGCCGCCAGCATTATCAAGGGTCGTTACCGAGCAATTGTCAGGCCCGAAGATGCGCATGCGGTCGTCTTCCATGGCTGCCCCGACTGCGGCGTTGATCGCTACATAATGGCTGAAAATAATACAGTCCTGCTCGCAGCTGAGTAGAAAGTCCGCCAGCTCCTGACGCCACTGTTGTACTGAGGCGTCCAACTGTGACCAATTACCTGCCATGGCTTGGCTGAGCCAACTGGCTCTGGCCTCAAGATCCTTTGTCGGTGATGGAATTTCCGCCACCCGTGGCTCGACGTCGATGGGTACCTGCCAGATATCCGCCAGCGCCTGCGCGGTTTCAAAGGCCCGGGCCATTGGGCTTGAGAGCAGTTCGGGGCGCTGGCTGTGCTGTGCATTCAGCATCGCCGCCACAGCCGCCGCCTGACGGCGACCTAAATCATCCAAGCCCGGGTCTGGATGGGCGCCAAATCCGGCCGCTGCTTTTCCGTGTCTGACAAGTTGGACGGTTGCCATCTTTCTACTGCCCTTTTTAGGTGGGTTCTCTACAATGTTGGTTTGCTAATCAGAAGATAGGAACAGCAGTGACGGACCACAATGCTTCAGGACTTAACCCGCACATGACTCCTGATACACAAGTGAGTGTGCGCGAGGTATTCGCAATTGATCAAGACCTGATGGTGCCCGCCTTTAGTGAGCGTTCCGAGTATGTGCCCGATGCTGATCCCGACTACCGCTTTGACCGCGATACCACCCTCGCCATTTTGGCCGGTTTTGCTCACAACCGCCGCGTCATGGTGCAGGGCTATCATGGCACGGGTAAGTCCACGCACATCGAGCAAGTTGCCGCGCGGCTCAACTGGCCGTGCATTCGCATTAACCTCGACAGCCATATTTCGCGTATCGACCTGATCGGCAAGGACGCCATCGTGCTGCAGGATGGCAAGCAAATTACCGAATTCCGTGAAGGCATCCTGCCATGGGCGCTGCAGAATCCGGTGGCCTTGGTGTTTGATGAGTACGATGCCGGTCGCCCGGACGTCATGTTCGTGATTCAGCGGATACTGGAAGTTGAAGGTAAGCTCACGCTACTCGATCAAAACAAGGTTATTACGCCACATTCGCACTTCCGTTTGTTTGCAACGACCAATACCGTTGGCTTGGGTGACACCACAGGTTTATACCATGGCACCCAGCAAATTAACCAAGGCCAAATGGACCGCTGGAGCATCGTTTCCACGCTGAACTACTTAGAGCATGAAGCCGAGAGCAATATCGTGCTTGGCAAGGTGCCCTCCTACCAAGCAAGCGATGACAGCAAACGCGTGATCGGCAACATGGTGAGCGTTGCTGAATTGACCCGTAAGGGCTTCGTGAACGGCGATGTATCCACCGTGATGTCACCGCGAACCGTGCTTACATGGGCGCAAAATGCTGAAATTTTTGGCGACGTCGGGTTCGCCTTCCGGGTGACGTTCTTAAACAAGTGCGACGAACTGGAGCGGGCAATTGTTGCCGAGTACTACCAGCGCTGCATGGGTGAAGATCTGGGCGATGCGACCGCAGGCATTACGCTGAAGTCAGCCTAAGCGCCCTATGTCTGACGCAGAAAACCCCATGGAGCCGTTCAAGCGGGCGACCACCGCGACCATTCGCGCCATCGCTGGCGATGATGAACTAGACGTGGTGTTCGGTGCGGGCCCGCCCGTCGTGCGCGGGGGCACGCTACGCCTGCCTGTGCCTGCCGTGGGTGCAGGCCAGACCGAAATCGATGCGGTGCGCGGGGTTGGCGATGAATTTGCCCTGCGCTTTCGTCATCACAATGCCCAACTGCATGCGCGCTACAGCCCCGAGGGCGGACCGGCGCAAGAAATGTTTGAGTGGATAGAATCTGCCCGCATCGCCTCCATCGGCGCCATGCGCATGAAGGGCGTGGCGCAAAATCTTGACGCGCATCTTGAAGTGCAGTGTAAGCAAGCGGCCTTCGATACCATCACCGCTGAAACTGATGCGCCGCTTTCCGTCGCTGTCGGGTTGCTGGTGCGTCAGCAGTTGACGGGCCGCGAGCTACCACCCAGTGCCGAGCATGTGGTGCAGTACTGGCGCGAGCATGTACTGGAAAATGCTGGCGAGCATATCGAGGCGTTGCGTGATCATGTCACCGATCAAGACGCCTTCGCCAACTTGTGCCGCAATATCATCGCTGACCTTGGTCTGCCCATTGATCTTACCGACCCCAATGAGGGCGAGACCAATCCCGAAGACATGGACACCATGGACCAGTCCGAAGAAGCGGATTCGGAGTTCAGTCCGGAAGACGTGGTGCTCGATGAAGATTCCGCTGGCGAAGAAAACAGCGATGGCGACGCCACCACGGTGGAGATGGATGCCCATGCGGACATGGAAGAGGGCGCTGGCGAGACTGATCCGGACGAGGCGCCCATGCCGATGCCGGACGACGCTGGACGCATTCCTGTCGACAACAATTATCAGGCCTATACCGAACGCTTTGACGAGATCATTAAGGCAGAGGATCTGTGTGATGCCGACGAACTGATTCGGCTGCGCCAGTTACTCGATCAGCAGTTGCTGTCGCTTCAGCATGCCACCTCGAAGCTGGCCAACCGCCTGCAGCGCCGACTGATGGCAAAGCAAAACCGCACCTGGGAGTTTGATCTTGAGGAGGGCATTTTAGATGCCGCACGGCTGACTCAAGTGGTGGTCGATCCCATGAATCCCTTGGCCTACAAGCAAGAAAAAGAGACCAAGTTCCGCGATACCGTCGTTACGCTGCTAATCGACAGCTCGGGCTCCATGCGCGGACGCTCGATTACCATAGCCGCGATGTGTGCCGACATTATGGGTCGTACGCTAGAGCGCTGTTCTGTGCGGGTAGAGATTCTAGGATTTACCACGCGGGCATGGCGCGGCGGTGAATCCCGAGAAGCTTGGATCAACGATAACAAGCCATCGAATCCTGGCCGTCTCAACGACTTAAGGCATATCGTTTATAAGAGCGCCGATGACTCTTGGTCGCGCTCCCGACGTAACCTAGGTCTGATGATGCGAGAGGAACTGCTGAAAGAGAACATCGACGGCGAGGCGTTGATCTGGGCACACAACCGAGTGGTCACGCGGCCAGAGCAGCGCAAGGTGATGATGGTCATCTCCGATGGCCTGCCGGTAGATAACTCCACCTTGCTGGTGAACCCCAGTAACTTTTTGGAACAGCATCTAAAATATGCGATCAGCATGATCGAAGATCATTCGCCAGTAGAGCTTGTTGCCATTGGTATCGGCCATGATGTGACCCACCATTATAAGCGCGCGGTCACCATTACCGATGCCGAGCAGCTGGGCGGTGCCATGACCGATCAGCTGGCGGAACTGTTTGAGATCAAGCCGTAAAAAGTAGGGTATGCGGAGGTGACCCCGGCACAGCACCGGGGCTAGCAGGCAAGTGGATTAACCCACGACTTCCATGCGGATGATTTCTGGAGGCCCACCCATCAAACCTTTGAAGCCAGCGCCTGAGGCTTTGAAGTGCTCCGAAGCAACATGTGCCGCCATGGCATCTTCGTCTTCGTACATTTCCATAACCGTGTAGCCACCGTCGGCATCTTTGCAAAGCTTGTACAAATGGCAGCCAGGTTCATTGGCATTCACCTTGGCGGCTAGGTCCAGCATGACTGCCTCAAATTCTTCTTCCTTCCCCTCACGCACGTTGAGCTTGGCGATCGCTGCGAGCATGTCTCTCTCCTCTTTATGACGAAAATGTAGAACTAAATTGCCAACAACCCGAACACAGTAAGTAGACATGCGCTAAGGTTCAGAGCGAATCGAGGATAAGGATTCCAATGCAGCGACGCAAACTGCTGGAAGCGCTGGCAAGCTATGGCGAGCGTTACCCAGAGGAATACGCAACCGTAGAGCGTTTTACCGCACTGCTAAACGGTCACCCCAACTGTTTTGAGCGAGATTGCTGGGCTGGGCATATCACGGGTTCTGCCTGGCTGGTCGATCCGACGCAAAGCCAGCTGTTGTTGACCCACCACCGCAAACTCAATATGTGGTTGCAGCTTGGGGGGCATAGCGATGGCGAAACCGATACCGCCGCGGTGGCTAAGCGCGAAGCGTTGGAAGAATCCGGCTTGCCGGTGCACATTTTGAGCGACGAGATTTTCGATATCGATATACACAAGATCCCCGCGCGTAAGGATGACCCTGCCCACGAGCACTTTGATATTCGCTTCACGCTGCAAACTGAGCGTGATGACTTCGTTGTCAGCGCCGAATCCATCGACCTTGCCTGGGTGCCCATCGAGCAACTCGAGGCCTATACCAATGAAGAATCGATCTTGCGAATGCGCCGCAAGTGGCGCGCGCAAAGTCCATCTTGAGGTCTAAAACCCACGGTTTAGCCCAGGCAATTTGGATTGACTGTCATAGCGGTATCATAAAACTGCAGGAATAATGCCTTGTGACTGGAGAGCGCATACCCTAGGCTTGCGCTTCTCGCCCGATTGTACTTGGTACACCTCAGTTCGTGTTGGAACTTAAAGCGTGATTTACGTTGCAAGAAAGACCTTCAGAGGCCAGACAAGATTGGAAAACGTAAGTTTCTCTGCTTCTAGGTTTGATTGGTCGAATTCTCCAGAGAGAGGAAAACTCAGCACTTATCAAACAAGGAGCTAAAGGCAGCTGTGAAAAAACTATATGTAGGTAACCTCGCATGGGCGGTCACCGATGAAGATCTGCAGTCATTGTTCTCAGAACATGGCGGCGTCGCGTCCGCATCGGTTATCACGGATCGTGAGACCGGACGGTCACGCGGATTTGGATTTGTCGAAATGGAAGATGGCGCAGAAGCCGCAATCGAAGCGCTAAACGGCTTAGATTTCAAAGGCCGAGCACTACGGGTCAATGAAGCACAAAGCAAGCAACGCCCTGGTGGCGGTGGTGGCGGAGGCGGCGGCGGTCGTCGCTTCTAAGACGATCTAGCCATCGTCGCAAAAGAACCCTGATGTTTTCATCGGGGTTTTTTTTGCCCGCAATTCATGGGTTTAATCGAAGAGGTGACAGGCAACCAGCCGCTGGGACTGCAGATTCTCAGAGATGGTTGGCACTGGCTTGAGCGCTGGCGTCGTTGTCGAGCAGTGCGGCATAGCCTGAGGACAACGATTGGCGAATCGGCAGCCAGCAGGCACATTTACCGGAGAAGGTATCTCGCCCTGAATCGTCGTAGATTGTCGCCCTCGTTCGTGTTCCGGGTCGGCCTCTGGGTTCGATGCGATCAGCGTCTGTGTATAGGGGTGCTTGGGGTCAAAGAAGACCTCGGCCGATGTACCAACCTCGACCAGCCCCCCAAGATACATCACCGCCATGCGGTCACTGATGTAGCGCACCATGGACAGGTCGTGGGCGATAAACAGCAGAGTCAGCCCCAACTCCTGTGTTAGCTCGCCCAGCAGGTTAACCACCTGCGCCTGCACTGACACGTCTAAGGCAGAAATCGGTTCATCGCAGACCACGAATTCTGGTTGCAGGATCAGCGCTCTGGCAATGCCGATGCGTTGCCGCTGGCCGCCGGAAAACTCGTGGGGATAACGCGAGCGATGGTCTGGGCTTAAGCCAACCAACTGCAGCCAATGTGCCACTCGGTCCTGTACATCGCTGGCACTGAGTTCTGGCTGCAAGCGCAGGCCCTCTCCCACAATCTCACCCACCGTCATGCGCGGATTGAGTGATGAGTAGGGATCTTGAAAGATCATCTGCATCTTTGGCGCCATGGCGCGGAAATCGCTGGCGCGGTACCGCTGGGGCAGCACCTGCCCCGCAAAAGAGACGTTGCCATCAGTCTTGTCGTGCAGGCCCAGTAACGTTTTACCCAGGGTAGATTTACCAGAACCGCTTTCGCCCACCAGGCCAACAATCTCGCGCGGGTTTATGGACAGGCTGACATCGTCCACCGCATGCACCCGTTGATCGCCGCCTAGGTCGAAGTACTTGACCAAGTTCTGTATTTCCACCAAGGGCTTCATTGGCCAACCTTGCTGGCTGACACCAAGCCGTCCGGCAAGGCTCCGGCCATCTCGTGGTGAAGCCAGCACTGTGCTTGATGGTCAGCGCCTAGGGTGCGGGTGGGCGGGGCTTGCTCTGCACACACTTGCATGGCGTAGGGGCACCTTGGGTGATAGGCGCAGCCTCTGGGAGGATTGAACAAATCTGGCGGCGAACCGTCGATGGCCACGAGTGTTTGATTCGCTTCGGTGTCTTGATTATTTGTCGGCATGGCCAGACGCAGGCCCTGAGTGTAGGGATGACCGGAGCGATAAAAAATATCGTCGACGCCGCCTCTCTCCACCACCTCGCCGGCGTAGATCACCATCACCTCGTCCGCCATGCGGGCGACCACGCCTAAGTCGTGGGTAATGAGAATAATCGCCATACCGGTTTCTTGCTGTAGGTCGCCGAGCAGATCGAGAATCTGAGCTTGAATGGTGACATCCAGTGCGGTGGTGGGTTCATCCGCTACCAAAATGGCCGGTTCGCAGGCGATGGCCATGGCGATCATGGCGCGCTGCAGCATGCCGCCGGAGAACTCGAAGGGGTATTGTTTGGCGCGCTTAGCCGCTTCCGGGATCTTGCTCATATCCAGCAGTTCAATCGCCCGGGCAAAGGCATCGCTCTTGCTATAGCCCTTGTGCACTTCAAGGGTTTCCGCAATTTGGCTACCAATGTTCATGGTGGGATTCAGCGAGGTCATGGGGTCTTGAAAGATCATGCTGATCTGACTGCCGCGAATGTCCTGACCGTCGATTATTTTCGAGGCCAATATGTCGTGCCCGCGCAAGTGCGCGCTGCCTTGATGAATACGTCCCGGCGGCATGGGAATTAAGCCCATTAGGCTCTGTACCGTCACCGATTTGCCGCAGCCTGATTCGCCGACAATGGCTAGGGTCTGGCCAGCGCAGACATCGAAGCTCACCCCGCGCACCGCCTGCACCACACCGCCGTAGGTTTGAAAATCAACGTGCAGGTTGGCTACCTGAAGTATGGGCTCAGACATGGGTGCGTCTCGATTGTGGAGGCAACGGCATCTGATGACACATAGACGGTCGATGCATGGCCATTACTCGGTGCCTCGCATGCGCGCGTCTAGGGCATCGCGCAGACCGTCGCCCAGCAGATTGAAGGCCAGTACGGTAATGCTGATCAGCAAGGCTGGAAACATCAGCTCATGGGGCCGCGTCAGCATGGACTTGATGCCCTCGTTACACATGGCGCCCCAAGACGGCGTTGGCGGTGCGACCCCCATGCCGATAAAAGACAGAAAAGCTTCGGTGAAAATCGCGCTGGGGACCTGAAAGGTCATGGTGACCAATATCACCCCAAGGGTATTGGGCAACATATGGCGGCCCACCACATAGCTCGTGGTGCCGCCAAGCAAGCGCGAAGCGCTGACGTAGCCTTCCTCACGAATTTGCAAAATTTGTCCCCGTACCAAACGCGCCGGTGCTGGCCAGAGCAAAATAATCATGGCCACCAGCATGGGCCAAATACCGCTCTCGCCGGGGCCAATACCGAAGATCACCTTAAACAGAATCATGAACAGCAAGAACGGCAGGGCGACGACGAAATCGGCAAACCGCATCATGGCTTGGTCTGTTGCGCCGCCGAGAAAACCAGCGACCGAGCCGTAGATGACGCCAAGCAGCACGAAGGCCAAGGGCGCGAAGATGCCAATGAATAGCGACACCTGTCCGCCGTACATCAGGCGCGCCAGCATGTCCCGGCCTAAGTAGTCGGTGCCAAGCGGGTGCCATGCAAGTCTCAATTCTTGGCCCAGCTGCGCTTCAGCCTCGGTCTTTATCAGCCCGCGCTCAACGGCCTCGGCCACAGAAATGACGCGGGTGACGTTTACCGTTCGGGTAATCGCGGTGGCGGTTTCAGCGCCATTGGCGTCTAGCATCACCAGTGAGTAGAAGTAGGTACCTGCCTGCAGGTCTAGGCGGTCTTCGAAGTAGCTGCGATCCAGCTCGGCCAAGGGCAGGCCAAAGCTGCCGGTATCGCTTGGGTCGAAGAGGTTGCGATACAGGCGGTAGCGCACGCCATCTGCGCGCGCCCACATCAGCCGCACGGCTTGGGTCGTGGCAGGCATGGTCAAAGTGAGGCCCATGGCATTGTCGGCAAGTATGGTGGACTGCTGCTCTGGCAGCCAAGGTTGAAACGGCGGCGCCAACGTGACGCTGCGATCGGCACCAGGTCCAATGCCTATTTGATCTAGGTCTTGGACAGATGGGTCGACTTGCCAAAGGTAGGGGCCGACGCTCACAAAGGCCAATAAGAATGCGATTAGCCCCATAGACGCCATGGCTCGCGGGTTATCTTGCAAACGTCGCCATGCATCTGCCCAATAAGACAAGGAGGGTCGGCTGATTTGCTGACCGGAAACACTGCTCTGCAGGGGCTGGAAATCAGCTGGAGTCAGATGCGAGGTGCTCATTTCTCAACCCTCACCCGAGGGTCAATAAATCCGTAGACCAGATCAACCAAGATCACCATGAACACTAAGAAGGCCCCATAAAACACAGTGGTGCCCATGATCACGGTGTAGTCGAGCTGCTGAATGGCCTGCACGAAATATCGGCCCAAGCCGGGAATCGCGAACACGATCTCCACCACGAAACCGCCGGTCGTGATGCCTGCAATGGCCGGACCAAGTACGGTGACTACCGGCAAAATGGCGTTACGCAGCTGATGGCGGCTGAAAATCTGTGTGGCGGGCAGACCCTTGGCCTTGGCGGTACGAATGTAATCTGTGCTCACGACCTCGAGCATGGAGGAGCGCATGAGACGGGTGAGGTAGGCCATGGTCGACAGACCAAGCACCAAGGCAGGCACCAACATATGCCAGACGGTACCCCAGCCGCCGATGGGCAGAACCGCAGTACCGGTGGCGAGGTTCAGACCGACTAAGGACCACTGACTGATGGCGGCAACCACGAAGCTGGGTACCGAAATGCCGAGTATGACCAAGAACATGATTACCACGTCGGGCCAGCGATTGCGGTACAGAGCGGTCAGCGCACCCCAGAGCACGCCGCCCAATCCTGCAAAGACGATGGCTAAAATACCCAGCGTGGCGGAGATGGGGAAATGCTCGCGAATGATGTCATTGACCCGGCGATTCTCCTGAGTAAAAGAAATGCCAAAGTCTCCCTGCGCAATATTGCCAAGGTAAATCAGGTACTGAGTGCCAAGGGGTTGATCGAGTCCGTACTTGGCTTCGAGGTTGGCGCGTATTTGTGCGGTCATGGCTTTGTCGCCAGCCAGTGGGTCACCGGGCACCGCGTGCATGCCGAAGAAGGTGGCGCTGGCAATAAACCAAATGGTTACCAAGCCAAGGAAAATACGCTTGGCGAAATACTTGAGCATCAGCCGTTGTTCTCTGGATGGTTGGATGTGGCCATGTCTTATTCGCTGCCGGTGTCGATGTAGACCCGACTCCAATCTGGGTCAGGCCCAATCACGCGGCGTTTGAGTTGTTTGATGCGGGGGTCGACCACATAGGTGACGCCACGTTCATACATAGGCAGCAGTACCGCGTTGTCGATGAGGTGCTGCTGAATGTCACCGAAGGCGCGCATGCGTACAGCCGGCTCCAGCTGGTTTTGGGCGGTTTCGATCAGAGTGTCTAGCTCTTGGCTGTTGTACTCGCCGCGATTGTTTTTGTTCCAAGAAGCGTAGAGATCTCCAAAGGTCAGTGGGTCGTTATAGTCCGGCCCCCAACCTGCCAGCACCATGTCGAAGTCACCGGCGGTCATTTTTGCCAGTCGCTGCTTGAAGATTTGTTTGTCGATCTTCACCGCGATGCCAAGGGTGGTTTTTAGTGATTGCTGCACCCACTCGGACTGCACGCTGGATATGGGGTTGTCTCCGGAGAGCAGCACTAGGGTAGGCGGCTCGCTAAGCCCTAGCTCCTGCAGAGCCGTTTGCAGGTAAGCTTTTGCCGCTGACGCGTTGGGGATGATCTTGGTCGGGGGGTATTCCTGTCGGAGGAGTGTTTTCTCGCCCATTAACCAGCCAGGAAACAGTGATACCCCTGGCTCGTAGCCCGGTAGCTTGGTCACCTTGTAGACCATCTCGTCCATATCCAGCGCCAGCTGAATCGCACGCCGCAGATTCAAATTGTCCGTTGCGCGACCGTCGCGATAGTTGAAGTCGATGTAGAAGACTGTGCCGTCACGGTGCTGGCGAATCTGCCAGCCCATGCGCATGGCTTCGGTGAGGTTCTCAGCCTGCAGACCGGTCATGGCGATCTTGCTGTCCTTGAAGAAGTTTAATGACGCAGTGGCATCGGATGTGATGTAAGGCACGTGAATGGCGTCTAAGTGAATCTCGTCCTGATTCCAAAAATAGGGATTGCGCTCAAAGGTCATACTGGAACCGTGCACCCAGCGCGTAATTTGAAAAGGTCCGTTGTAGAGCAGTTGATCCGCGTCAGCGCCAAAGCGTCCTTCGGTGGCTAAGAAAAAATCTTCGCGGATGGGCAGAAATGTCGGGAAGACCAGCATCTTGTCGAAAAAAGGTACTGGCCGTTCAAGCTCGATGACCAAAGTGTTGGGGTTCGGCGCTGACACGCCGAGGGCGCTCGGGGGCAGCGTGCCGTTGTTGATCGCCTCGGCATTTTTCACCGCGAACAGTAAAAAAGCGTATTCAGAGCCGGTCTCGGGTTTAAGCGCGGTCTGCCAAGAGAAGATGAAGTCGGCAGCAGTGACGGCTTGTCCATCGCTCCACTTAGCGTCTTCGCGCAGCCAAAAAGTGGCCGTGGTTGGCGTGACCTCCCAGTCCTCGGCCACGGCACCTTCAAGTCGGCCATCCAAGCCCATGCGCACCAAGCCCTCCATCACATGGCCAAGTACCATGCCAGAAACCGCATCGGTCGCCCGGCTGCTGTCGAGCTGTGGTGGTTCCTCGCGTATGAGGATGGAGATGCTATTACGCTCAACATCGACCGCCGAAACGTCGGTGACCGTCCCGGTCAGGCTGCTGCTGGCGTAGTGCAAGACCAACATCAGCACCGCCACCGCGGCAAAGGCGAGGGCGAAAAATGTCGCAAGCTGGCTATTCGGAGAGCGGCTGTTAATGACGAATGTTCACCAAAGTTTGATGAACGGAGTCTGCCGCAAAGCCTCGGTGTTTTCTAACCAATCAGGCTAGAAAGTACGGGGGTATCGGTTTTGTATCCTTGGGTCGATCAGCAGATTCGGAGGTGCTGACACGACAGCTACACCAAAAGTGGTCAGATTGATGCTGCGGCTGGCGGCGTGCTTAGTTGGTCTGCCGGAGCAAGTTACTGACCACACGCTCAAGGTGCATGAGGGAGTTACATTCTTCGACTTGGTGGGAATAGGCGCCATATTTGCGCATTTCTGAATCGCCCGTATTCCAAGCAAGCTTAGCCTCAGGGTTTAACCAAATGACGCGCTTCGAGCGGTCATAGAGTTCTCTCAGTACCTCGGCATGGGCTTCGCCGTGATTGTTACGAGCGTCACCCAGGATGATGATGGTGGTGCGGTTGTCCACGTCATCGAGACATAGCTTTTTGAAGTCCAGCAGGGCCTGCCCGTAGTCGGTAGAACCGCCGCTGTAGTCGTGTAGTACCTTGGCGATGGCGTCTTCGATTTTGTTGCGATTAAACAGCTCGGTGACTTCTGCCAAATCTGACGAGAAGGCAAAGCTGCGCACCTTGGGCATGACCTCGTCCATGCTGTACAGAAACATCAGCATGAAGCGGGCGTAATTGGCCACAGACCCAGAGACATCACAAATGGCGAAGACCTTGGGGCGGTCGACTTTTACCGATTTCCAGTACAGATCAAAGATGGCGCCGTCATAGGACATGTTGTTGCGCAACGTTCTGGGTACGTTGAGCTGGCCGCGCTTAAAGACTTTGCGGCGACGGCTGTGCAGGGTGCTCAGCTTCTTCGCCATCTTGTAAACCATTTCCTGAATCAGGCGAAAGTTACGGTGCTCGACGTTAGACAGTTTTACCGAACGGAGCATCTCTTCTCGCAGTCGCTTGCCGGAGACATCGGCGTTGAGCATGAATTGTTGCTCAACGTAGTCGCGCACCTGTTCGCGCAAAAAATCACGTCGCTGCTTGAGCTGCTGACCGAGTCGTCTGGCGGGAACTCGCGAGTCCGTGCGCAAATCGCTGATTTCCCGATTCAGATCTGGCAGGCCCATATGGTCCATGATGCGACGCGCGTATAGGCCTTTCTGCGTGAAGATTTGAATTTCGCGCACGTTGATGGCTTCACCGGCTTGTGCCATGGACTGCGCCAGTTCCACACGCGAGTTAGCCATGAGGAGTTTGCCCAATGGCGAATGTGCATCGGTAATCTCGCCGGAGCCGAGGTCAGCTTCTTCTTCCTCCTCAAAGAGGTTGTTCTGCTTGGATTTGGATTTGGATTTGGATTTTTTCTTGCCGCGATTTTGATTTTGCGGATCGCCGCCGGCACCGCCGCCCTCGCCGTCACCACCTTCACCGCTGTCCTCGCCCTCTTGTTCGCTTTCGCTGCTGCTGTCGCTGGCAGTTTCACCGCGCACGTCTTGAAATTGAAAAAAGCTGTCAAAGCAAGCGTCGAAGGTATTTTTTTCGTCGGCCGTCTTAGGCAGCGCGAGCGACAGTGAGCGTTTGAGATGTGCTTTGTCCTCATACCCAACCAGCTCGACCACGCTCATGGCGTCCAAGGTCTCCGCTGTCGACACACGCACCTCGGCGTTGCGCAGGGCGCGAATGAAATTGCTGATGGTGCGTTCGACGCCCATGGCAGAGACTACTTAGCCACCTTGGCGGTAATCGCGGCGACCTCGCCTTTGACGTTATCGATGTCTTCCTGGAACTTTAAGATCACATTCAATGTGTCTCGAACCATGTTGGCATCCAGCGCATCGGCATGCAGAAGCAACAGTGTTCTGGCCCAGTCGATGGTTTCGGAAATGGCTGGCATCTTTTTCAAATCCAGTCCGCGCAGCTCGTGGATAAAGGCGACGAGTTGCTGCTGCAGCGCTGGCGGAATATCAGGCACCCGTGCCGCAACAATGCGCTGTTCTATATCCACGTCTGGAAACGGTATGTACAGATGCAGGCAGCGTCGCTTCAACGCATCAGAGATTTCCCGAGTATTGTTTGAGGTTAAGAAGACGAGCGGCGGTTCCGCGACGGCCTTAATGGTGCCGATCTCTGGAATCGACAGCTGATAATCCGAGAGAATTTCCAGCAGCAGAGATTCGAATTCGTGGTCGGCTTTATCGATTTCGTCGATCAGCAAAATGCAGCCGTCCTCTTCCTTGATAGCTTTCATCAAGGGGCGCGGCTCAAGGAACTCTTCAGAGAAAAAGATGTCGCCGAATTTGTGTAGCTGTTCTACGGATTCGCGAAAGCCCTGGGCGTCACCGAGTACCTCACCCAGAGCCTCTTTGAGTACCTGGGTATAGAGTAACTGCTTGCCATACTTCCATTCGTAAATGGCCTTGGACTCGTCGAGACCCTCGTAGCACTGCAGGCGAATCAACGGCAGGGCAAACATTTCAGCGGCAGTTTTCGCCAGCTCGGTCTTGCCCACGCCGGGTGGACCCTCGATCAATATCGGTTTACGCAGCTGATAGGCCAGAAACACAGCCGTCGCTATTTCGTCGCTGCAGATATAGCGGTGCGCTTCGAACGACGCCTGTAGCGACGCGACAGATGCCGCTAGTTTCTCGATATCCCCCATGACGATCCTTTCTTTTTAGTGGTGCGCGTTAATGGTGCGTAATGCTTGGCTATCGCCGTAGGCAATGACATTGAAACTGGGCCGCCATGGAAGCGGGATGAGTTGCAAGTGCTGCAAAGCAAAGCCACGGATTATCCATTTGCGGCGGGGTGTTGTACACCGAGGCGATACTTGTGCTGAGGCGGGTAGCGTGTTTAGGCGCCTGATGCTCGAAGATTTAGGTGCTCAATGATTTTGCCCAGAGCTCGATCCATGGTTTCGCTGCCGACGTCCACCGTGATCTCGGCGTAATGCTCGTACAGGGGGATGCGCTCTGCTTGGACATCGGCGAGGGTCTGCCCGCTTGGTGCGGCGATGCCGCGTTCGTCCATGCTGGCGATCCGCTGATCGAGTATGTCGAGGGCGCACTGCAGGTAGACCACGCGTCCGCTCGCCCTTAGGTGCTGCATGGCCGCATCGCTATAGACTGCGCTACCACCGGTGGCGATGACTGTGCCCGCATGATCGAGTGCACAAATGACTTCGGCTTCCAGCTGTCGCAGTGCCTGATAGCCACGACCAGCCAGATAGCGGCCAAGCGTCATGCCTGCTTGGCGCTGAATCATTAAGTCGGTGTCGACGAAGTCGTAGCCGATGGCCTTGGCCAGCAGCACTCCGAGGGTGCTTTTGCCCGCGCCGGGCATGCCGATGAGGACGATATTTTGGGTGGGCTTAAGGGTCACGTACTAGCTGAAATAGGCGTACAGCGCGATCTGAAAAAGAATCAGGCCGGTGGCCCAAAAGCGTAAATCGCGCCAGCTCTGATGTTCGTACTCTGCTGGTACGACAGCGGACTTGGGAATGCTCCAAACACCCACACCAAGCGCTAGAAACAGGGCGATAGAAATGTAGTTCGCCCAAACGACAGGTAACTCCATGTTAAAAACCTCCAACAAGTTGTTTGGAGCGCGGTGCTAACGCGCACGCCATGGTGAGTAAGTGAGCGTTTTCAGGTGCTCTTCGCTGTGCGGCTGGGTAAACCCGCTGATGATCCACAGCGCAGGCACGGCATAGCAAAATGTGAAGAACGCCACATACAACATGTTTAGCTCGACCACCCAAGACAGGATCCCGGCCAAAGCCACACCGCTGACCAAGGTAATGATGCCGCCGGTGCCGGTGGCGCGTTTGCTCAGAGCGCCCAGCAACAATAGCGCGAGCATGGGACCTTGGAACAGCGATAGCAGTGACTGCAGGAAGTTGAAGATGCCACCTAGATTGCCAATGTAGGGCGCAATGGACATGGCGCTCAGTAGCAGCCCAAGGGTGAGCAGACGCCCAATCTTGAGGTCTGCGTCAGGATTGTGGTTCTTCATGAGCACGTGGCGAATGTCTCGGGTGATCATCAGGGCGGTGGAATTAATGCTCGAGTCGATAGACGACTGCAGCGCAGCAATGATCGCGACGAACATCAACCCTGATATGCCGACCGGCAGTACGTTTTTGATCACCCAAGGCAGAGCCATATCCGGGTATTCGATTTCCGCCATCATCACCAGCGCGAGCAGCCCCGGAAAGACAATCAGCACTGGCACGAAGGTTTTCGCTAACGCTGCGAACATCATGCCCGCGCTGGCATCCCACTGGGTTTTCGCGCCCAGCGTGCGCTGCAAGATTGCTTGGCCGCCAATCCAGTAGGCGGGCGACAGCACTAAGCCAAGTCCGAGAATGACGCCATGCCAAGGATAGGTCTCGTGATCGGCTGGCAGGTAAGCGCTGAGGTGGGTTGGATTTTCGGCGGTTAACTTGCTGATAAAGCTCTCAGTGCCGCCAGCATCACTGATGCCAATGGCGACAATGATCAAACCGCAGACGAACATGATGCAGACTTGGATGCTGTCGGTAATGGCCACCGCCCCTAAACCGCCAGCCACACTGTATAAACCCACCACGGTGCCGGAGACTAAAATACCGAGCCAGATCGGCCAGCCGATAAAGGTTTGCAGCGTGATGGCCAGTGCCCACATGGCGACGCCCATGGCAAAGACTGACATGACGACGACGATGCTGGCTGCCACCACACGCACGGCTTGGTTGTAGCGCAGACCTAGGTATTCCGCGATGGAGTAAACGCCCGCTCGCCAGTACAGGGGTATGAAGATCAGTGCAGCGATGATCATGGCGGGAATGGCGCCAATCCATTCGAAGTTGGCCTGCGCGATACCAATGCTGTAGGCGTTGCCAGAAGCCCCGATATAGCCGTTGGTATCGACGTTAGTGCCAATGATCGACAAGCCAATCACCCACCAAGCCAGCGAACGGCCAGCAAGAAAAAAGTCTTTGGCGGTTTTCACTCGCTGGCTAAAACGGATGCCAACGTAAGTTATCAGTCCGACGTAGGTGACTACGACGGCAAGATCTACTGGATGCAATGTACTCTCCCTCTGCCGCTGCATGGTCACACAAAATCCGAGGACGCGCCTAGTAGGCTCGGTTTAAGATAGCGCCAAATCCGCCGCGCACCTGCTGGATGCGGGCATATCCAACGAATGGTGGTGGTCTAGTGGAGAACCCAACTCACGCATCCCGCAAACCCAGAGTGCTGTGGTGGGGCCGCTTCGGTAACTATGGCCCAGACTATCCGCGCAACCGCACGCTCATAGATTGCTTCGAAAGGCTGGGTTGGGAGGTGATGACCTTCCAGCCGAAGTTATCAGCCTTGGCCGACCTTGAAGCCACGCTCAGAGGGTTTAAAGACATCGCACTGATTTGGGTGCCCTGTTTTCGTCAACGTGACGTTGCCGCCGCGTCGCGCTGGGCAGGCCGCCACGGGGTGCCACTCGTCTTTGATCCGCTGATTAGCGCATTCGACAAACAAGTTTTTGAGCGCGGCAAGTTTGCAGCGGATTCCGGTAAGGGCAAACGCCTGCTGACATGGGAGCGTGAGCGATTTGCCATGGCAGATTGGCTTATCGCCGATACCCAAGAGCATGCAGCGTATTTTGCTGAACAACATGACTACCCCGCCGAGCGCATCTGCGTGTTGCCAGTAGGCGCAGAGGAAGCCCTGTTTGCTCCCCAGCCGGCGCCAGCCAACGCGACACCCGAGGCGCTATTCTTTGGCACCTTTATCGGCTTACAAGGAGCCACCTATATCGCCGAGGCGGTCAAGCGCTATGCCGGACCTGGCTGCAAGCTCACTTTCTTAGGCCAGGGGCCGGATCGGCCTGCCTGTGAAGCGATTGTCGCCCGTGCATCAAATCCGCTGGTGCAGGTGACCTTTGAAGATTGGGTGCCCATCACCGAGCTTGCCGGGCGTATCGGTGCCAGCGATCTCTGCCTGGGCGTATTCGGCGTGGGCGATAAAACCAATCGCGTCATCCCGAACAAGGTTTACCAGTCGTTGGCCTGCGACCGCCCGGTTATCACCATGCAGGCCGCGGCCTATCCGGATGAGCTACGCCAATCCAATAGTGGTCTGTTGTGGGTACCCGCTGGGGATCCTCAGGCGATTGCGACGGCGCTTGCACAAGCCTTTAGCAGCGAGCTGGTGGCAGGCGTCGACAGCGGTGTTGCCTATGCAAGCTACCAAGCGCACTTCTCAAATCAGAAAATCCGCGATGAATTGGCGGGGCTACTCAGTCGGCTGGTTTAGGGCTTGAAGACAGGCGCTGACGCCAGCCCGCCAATTCGAACCTGACTGGCCAAAGGCTGCCTCGAATTTGCCGCCATCGAGTACTGACCAAGCAGGTCGTGGAGCAGGGGTCGGGTAGTTACTGGAGGGAATGGCGTTCAGCGTGTTTGGCGTTGGAAGCCCAGTACTTCGCGCTTGGGCAAAAATTTCGTGAGCAAATTCATGCCAAGACACGGCCGCGTCGCCAGCATAGTGGTATAGGCCCCAGGGGCAGGTGCCCGCGTTGATCGTTGTGAGCGTTGCGACGATGGCGTCGGCCAAATCCCCAGCAAAGGTCGGGCAGCCGATTTGATCGGCGACCACGTTGAGTTCATCGCGCTCGCCACCGAGTCGAAGCATGGTTTTCAAAAAATTCTGCCCGAATGGACTAAACACCCAGGCGGTGCGAATGATCAGGTGGCGACAGCCGCTGGCTGCGATGGCCTGCTCGCCAGCGAGTTTGCTGGCACCGTAGACGCCCATGGGGTTGGTGGCAGCGGTCTCTAAATAGGGGGCGTCGGCGGCTCCGTCGAATACATAGTCCGTTGAGACATGAATCAGCGCGGCATCGTTCCTAGCGCAATAGCCTGCGAGTGCGTTTACCGCGTCTCGATTGATGGCATAGGCCAGCTCGGTTTCTTGCTCGGCCATATCCACCGCGGTGTAGGCAGAGGCATTGATGATGATCTGTGGTTTGAGGCCAGCAAGGCGCTCGGCAATGGTCTCTAGCTGGACAAGATCCAGTGCCTGGCGATCCCAAAACACGGCGTCAGGGTACTGGCGCGGTAATGCTGTTAGAAGTGATTGTCCGAGCTGCCCGCTGCGGCCAACGACGAGGATGGTCATGGGTTACTCGCGCCGCTGCGCTGCAGCTGGTACTCACCGCTTAGAATTGCCTGCCACCATTCGGGGTTGTCCAAATACCAAGCAACCGTCTTGGCCATGCCGCTCTCAAAGGTCTCAACAGGTCGCCAGCCCAGTTCACGCTCGATTTTGCTGGCGTCGATGGCGTATCGCAGGTCGTGCCCTGGGCGATCCGTGACAAAGGTGATCAGATCCTTATAGGCCCTCACACCCGCTGGCCTTGCTGGACGAAGCTGCTCCAGCAGGTCGCAGATGGCTTCAACAACCTGCAGGTTGCGTCGCTCGTTATGTCCGCCAATGTTATAGGTTTCGCCAATCTCACCGTGCTGCGCCACCGTTAACAGCGCTCGGGCGTGATCCTCCACATAAAGCCAGTCTCTTACCTGCGAGCCATCGCCATAGACCGGCAGGGGTTTACCCGCCAAGGCATTTAGGATCATGTGCGGAATGAGTTTTTCCGGAAAGTGATAGGGCCCGTAATTGTTCGAGCAGTTAGTGAGCAGAACCGGTAGGCCATAGGTGCGATGCCAAGCTCTCACCAAGTGATCTGAACTTGCCTTGCTTGCGGAGTAGGGCGATGAAGGGGCGTAGGGCGTATCTTCGCGGAAATAGTCTTCTGGACCTTCTAGATCGCCATAAACCTCATCGGTGGAAATGTGGTGGAAGCGAAAGTTCGCAGCCTTGTCTTGGCCCTGACTGGCAAGATAGCGACGACTGGCCTCCAGTAGCTGATAGGTACCCATGATATTGGTGTGCATGAAGGCTTCCGGCCCGTCGATGGAGCGATCGACATGGCTTTCCGCGGCCAAGTGCATGACCGCATCCGGAGCATGCTCGGCAAAAACGCTGTCGAGTGCCGAGGGATCGCAAATATCCACCTGACAGAAACGATAGTTGGGGTTGCTCTCGGCCTCGGGCAACGAAGCCAGATTCCCGGCATAGGTGAGCTTGTCGACGTTGACGATTTGCAGTTGTGAATCCAGCAGCGCTTGCCGAACCACGCAGCTACCGATAAACCCGGCGCCGCCGGTAACGAGAATTTTCATGTGTGAGTGTCTTTAAGCTGAGGCTTTGAGAAAGCGCGCGTTCATGTGCAAATAGCCGTTTTCATTTGGATGTTTCGCCCAGATAGCCTGCCATTCCGGCGAAGACATGGTCTTGCCGAAGCGTGCGCGACGATCTTCGATACTGTTCCAGCGGATAATCCATGTGATATTCGGTTGGCCATTTGATGACACCTCAGGGTCGCTGCCGCTGACCTCGGCTTCGATACCGCAGTCCATCCAAAAGTCGATAACGTCAAGATTGGCCTTAAGCCAAGGCACCGCCATTTCATTCGCCCACTGCTTGTAGGCCTCAAAGGTGGCGGCTTCGAAGGTGTAGTCGCGAATCTCGACAATGGCGTCAGACATGTTTGCTCCCTAAGTGTAATTTGTGTCTGGTATTTAGGAACCGTCGCCGTAGGCAAGTTCCAGCATCTCGATGACCTCTTGGATCTGCTCACTCCAAAACCATGCCAAGGTTGTTAGCACGATGACGCAGAAAACCACGGCAATACCCTGTCGATACTTGTTGCTGGACGGTTCTTGCTCGACGTTGTCATTCATAGCGGCGCGCTTCCACAACTAAGAAAAGCCAATCCAGCGACCCGAGGCGGCGACGGTGAACCAAATGGCGATAGATGTCACCGCCATCAGTTTCAGCACGCTGGGTTTGATCGCGTCGTGTGAATTGCTTAATAGCGGGCGGCGCACAAAGTAGAAAAATGCGACGCCTACGGTCAGGGCAGTCATCTTGGCCCAGAACATTTCGTTGTAATACAGCTTCATCGAGACCGCCGAACTCATGAAAATGCCGCTGACCACCATGGTCGCTAGGCCGATGCCAAACCACTTGTGGGTATTTTCAATGACTACTTCTGATGGCGTGTCCTTCATCACAACATTAAGTAGCCGCAGATCGCCAACCAGCACCATGCCGCCAAGGATAGACATGCCCAGCAGATGAAACATTTGCACCACGGCAAAAACGCCCCCATAGGCCTTGGAAATATCCGCTAGCAGCGAGGTGTCTAACCAGTCAAAAATTGGGTACAGATCCATCTATCCAGCCTCCTTGGCAGCCTCCTTGCTGAGCATTTGATGCGCGGCTAACGATAGCGCCCGACACACCCTACTCACTGGCAAACGCCGCCATTTCATCGACGCAGCCCGCTGCCCAGTACATGGCATAGGGCAGTTCCTTGTGACAATCAAACCAGTCATAGGCAATGGTGCGCCCGGTAACCACCACACCCGCCCAGAGCAGTATTGAGGCGGCGGCGCCCATACGTATGTGTCGTGGAGGCTTGGGGTCAGTATCCCAGCTTCCCACCGAGGCCTGCATACGTGCGCGAAACGCAAAGGCGTTGATCGCCGCAAGGACAAACAGCATGACCTTGATGCGGAACCATAGGCTTTGGGTGGTGCGCACGGGTATTGCGTAATAGAGCAAAACGCCGGTAATCACCATGAGGGTCAGACCGATCATCATGGGTTTGTCGAGACGCTCGGCGATAACCGATGCGCGAACATTGGGAAAAGCCAGTCCGAGCATGCGTAGATCGATGACGAAGAGCATGCCGAGGAACACCATGAGGGTGAGCACGTGGGTGGTTTCGATCCAAGCGTAGAGATAAATGCTCTCGTGAATCTGGGTGCTCCAGTTCTGTGCATCGAAAAAACGCGCTAAACTCAAAAGCCATTCATTCAACATGCGGTTGTGACAGTCCTCTTCTGTGTTGCTGCGCTGAACGTTATCGCATAGCGCCGGGCATACCGCCATCGATGACCATGGTTTGGCCAGTGATCGATGTGGATTGTACGAATGCCAACGTTTGGTTGGCGATGTCTTCGGCTTGGCCCACGCGTCCTAGCACTGCTGTTTGGCGCGCACCCTGGGCCACGTTATCAGGCAGACGCGCAGCCATGCGCGTGTTTTCTACTAAGCCAGGTGCAATGCAGTTTACGGCGACTTCCGGGGACATGGCCACTGCTAGGCAGCGAGTAAGGTGGTTCAGGCCCGCCTTGCTGGAGGAGTAGGCGATACTGCTGCTGCCAGGACTGATGCCGCCCGCCGAGGAGATATTGACGATATGGCCGCCATCGCCTGCTTTAAGCAATTTGGCCGCCGCTCGCGCCAGTAAGAAAGGCGCGCGCAAGTTAGTCTCCATGACGCGATCCCAAATGTCGGCGGTGAGATCGTCGAGGTGTCGAAAAGGAATGCCGATATTCCATGCTGCATTGTTGACCAGCACATCGAGGCGGCCGTAGCGCTCGTCAATGTTTGCAATGACCGCCTCAATGGCCGCTGGGTCGCGCTGATCGAGCTGTACGGCCTCGGCGCTGCCACCGACATCGATAATGGCGGCGACGGTTTGTGCGGCAGCATCTGCGGCCCCGACATAGGTACCGATCACATGCCAGCCATGACGGCCCAATGTCTTGGCGATGGCCCCGCCAATATCACCAGACGCACCGGTCACTAGGGCAACAGGGGTTGTGCTCATAATCCTCTCCGATCTGATTGTGCAGCGAAAAATGCAGGCGCAATTGTGAGCTAATTTGCCGGCTCGGGCGAATGGGTGGTGGTGTGCGTTTATTCCCGTTAACGTCGCGGGCCGACAGCGACCAGCCGGAACAACCATGTCTGACAATCTCCCGCTTAAAGGCATTCGCGTATTAGATCTCACCCAAGTGTTTGCTGGGCCATATTGCACCTATCAACTGGCCTTACTGGGTGCGCAGGTCATCAAGGTAGAACCGCCGGGAGGCGAACTGACTCGCTACGGTGGGGCCTTGCCGGAACTTTCGAAGCAGGGCTTGGGCTTGAGCTTTTGTACCCAAAACGCGCAAAAACACTGCGTGGAACTCGATCTGAAAGACCCGCAACAATTGGCCGAAGTGCTAAGCCTTGCCGCCGAGGCCGATGTCTTCGTGCAGAATTTTCGACCCGGAGTTGCGCGGCGGTTGGGTCTTGGTGAAGACGTGCTGGCCGAGATAAATCCGCGACTCGTTTACTGCTCGATATCCGCCTACGGCGAGGTTGGTCCCATTGGCCACCGGCCTGCCTATGATCATGTGGTGCAGGCTATGAGCGGCATCATGTGCACCACCGGTACCGACGCCATGGGGCCGGTTAAGGTGGGCGCTCCCTACATCGATTACGCCACTGGGCTGAACGCAGCGTTCGCGGTCATGGCCGGTCTGCGCCAGCGCGACCTGAGCGGCGAGTTTCAGCTTATCGATGTGGCCATGCTCGATACCGCCATGACGATGATGGCGAACAATTTGGTCACGGTTGCCACAACGGGTGATGATCTGCCCAAACTGGGTAACGAGGCAGCCAGTCGGGCGCCATCGTCGGGCTGCTTTGCGACCCAAGACGGAAGCTTGCTGATGCTGGCGGCAAATAACGAACGACAGTTTAGGGACCTATGCGCGGTGCTAGGACACCCCGAGTGGGCCAATGACTCGCGCTGGGCGAACCCAATGTCTCGAAGTGCCAATCAGGAAGCGCTGCGCAGGTTGTTTGAACAGGAATTCTTACTGCAACCCGCTGCGCAATGGGAAGCGCAACTCGACAAAGCCGGTGTACCAGCCAGCCGCGTGCGTCAGTTGAGTGAGACCCTGGCTGAGGGTCAGTTACAGGCGAGAGGTATGCTGCAAAGCCTGCCTGTCGGTGCCGAGCAAACGGAGGTTGCATTGCCCGGTGTGGGCTTTCGCATGAATGGCCAATCTCTGGTGCCAAACAGCGCACCCCGCCGCGCTGGGGCTGACACACCCCATTGGCAAGACTGAAGGCTAGGAGGTCGTCGCGGCCCTTTTGTATTTGCGCCCATCCAGCGACAGCACTTGAGTACCTGGGCCGGCGGCGAGCGTTAACAGACCCGCCATGATGGCCAGGTTCTTGACGAAGTTCTGGGTTTCGTGGGCCTGGCTGAGGCCTTCGTAGACGTTCCAGAAATCGTGCATGAACAAATTGATGGCAACGGTCATACCCGCCAGCATCAGTGCCATGGCGCGAGTCTGCCAACCTACGATCAAGGCTGCACCGCCACCAATTTGCAGCACGATGGTGATGGGCAGCAACGCCGCCGCAAGCGGCACCCCATGCTCGATCATGTATTGGGTCGTGCCATCAAACCCAGTGATCTTGCTGATGCCGGGCAAGACGAAATAAAGCCCCAGCAAAAATCGACCGGCGACGCCAAGCATTGGCTGGAGGGGTTGGAGTAGTTTGTCCACGGAAGTCTCCTAGGCTGGGCGCAGGCTATTGCCAACCGGCGCGATCAAAGACGCGCACGGCTTCGGCTTGCCGCTCGCCAAGCACTGCGGCATTGATGGTGTCTTCGGTGAAATCGCCCAGGCTAGCAACAGGGCCCGAGGTGGCACCGACGATGGGATATTCGTTGTTGCCCTCGGCAAAGAGTTTCTGCGCGAAGTCGCTGGTGAGGTACTCGAGAAACTTGATGGCATTGTCTTTGTTTGGCGCATAGCGGGTGACACCAGCGCCGCTGATATTGACGTGGGCGCCGCGATCATCTTGATTTGGGAACACGACAGTCAGGGCATCAGTGATGGCGTTGTCCTTTGGATCAGCGGATCCAATGAGTCTGCCAAGGTAGTAGGTGTTGGCAACGGTGATGCCGCATTCGCCGGAGGCTACCGCACGCAGTTGGGCGGTATCGTTGCCTTGGGGCGCGCGTCCGAAGTTTTTGACGACGCCGCTCGCCCAGGCTTCTGCAGCCGCCTCACCGGCGGCCTCGATGATCGAACTCATGAGCGACAAATTGTAAATGTTTGATGAGGAACGCATACATACAGAGCCTGTCAGCGCTGGATTGGCTAAGTCTTCATAGCGCGCGACGTCTATCGGCACACCAGCGGCCTTGTTGTAGGCGATGGCGCGAACACGCTTGGATAGGCCAAACCATAGACCGTCAGGATCCTTGAGGTTGGCAGGCACGCGCTGGTTCAACAGCTCGCTCGCAACGCTTTGGAATATAGCTTTCTCGCTGGCCCGCCAGAGCCGCCCCGCGTCCACGGTAATCAACATATCTGCTTGGGTGAACTCGCCTTCGTTGACGATACGCTCGATAAGCGCATCGCTGCCGCCTTCGATCAGGTTGACCTCGATGCCCGTCTGGCGCGTGAATTCTTCGTACAGGGCCATATCGGTGTCGTAGTGTCTGGCGGAGTAGACGTTGACGACCTCTTGCGCGACGACTGCCGACGGCCAAATGCTCGCGAAGGTCAAGGTGAGCAGCGCCGCTAGGCGTCCTAACAGGGTAAATCTGCGCTCAAAGCCGTGTTGGCAGATCGCCAAGATCAGCGTTTCTTTCATGAAGTTCTCCCAGCAAGCCCTTGGCCAGGGCAGACGGTTGGTTGCTCGGTTAGTACAGGCCCTCACGACGGAGGGTTTTCTAAATGAGAATGGTTATCAACTATAAAGGACAGCTTCGACATCCGTAAAGCTCAGGGCAACCTGGCTACCGGTCTGAACTTGTGATTTGTGATCCAGTACAAATCGCAGCTGTTGATCTTCGTGCTTTACCAAGGCCGTCCAGTGCATGCCATCGAAACGGATGTCCTCCACCGCGGAATATGCTGCTCGCTCTGTCACGTCATTGGCGATGCGGACACTGCTGCCACGCACGCCTAGAGTAATGGCCTGTCCATCGGTAAGCGCACTGGCACCCCTAATCGCGTCGATGGCCAGCTCGCCGAATGCGGTGGCAATGTGGTCGCCAGTTACCTTGCCGCGCAACGTTTGCAAGCCTGCAATGGTCTCCGCCACGAAGCGGTGCGCAGGTTGCTGCCATAGCGCCTGCGGTGTGTCGAGCTGTACTGCCTCGCCCTCGACCAAAACCAAAATCCGGTCTGCCATGGCCATGGCTTCCTCAGGGTCATGGGTGACCATGATTGTCGTCGTGCCGGTCTGCTTCAGTTCCTGTCGAGCGTCCTGTCTGAGTTGGCGCCGCAGCGGGGTATCGACGCTGGCGAAGGGTTCGTCCAGCAACATCACTCTGGGTTTCGGCGCGAGGGCACGAACCAGCGCGATGCGCTGCTGCTGACCGCCGGAAAGCGTATGTGGGTATCGTTGGGCGAGTGCGGCAAGGCCGACCCTGTTGAGCAACTGTTCGACGATTTGATCGCGCTGCGTCGCGGCAAGGCGACCCAGACCGAATGCCACGTTCTGCGCCACGGTCAGATGCGGAAACAGCGCATGATCTTGGAACACTAAACCAATGGGTCGTTGCTCAGGCGGCGGGCAGTGCGCCGAATTCGCCATGAGCGCTGAGTCCAGCGTGATGTCGCCGCTCTGCATGGGTTCTAGCCCAGCGATGATGCGCAGCAAGGTGCTTTTCCCGCTGCCCGAGGGACCAAGGACGCAAAGAATCTCGCCGTCTTGAAGGGACAACGAAATATCGGCAAGCACCCGAAGTTGACCAAAGTGATGGCTGACGGCGTTTAGTTGAATACTCATGAGGCAGCAGCTGATTGAACGCGGCCAATACTGCCCCATTGCGAGGACTAAGCCTATTCCTGTGGCGGCAACTCACCGGGGTTGGTGCCGGCTGTGTCGAATACCCAAGCGGCTCGGTATAGTGCTGGCCTTATGCTGACCACTCGAACGAATTCACCTTGGTGGCTTATCGGCACGCTGCTGATCGCAGTGCCGATAGCGCTGCCCATTATCGTGCTGATTGGCGCCGCGTTGGCGCCCAGCAGCGATAGCTGGGTGCACATGCGCGACACGGTGCTTGGTCTGTACTTCGGCAATACCGTAATGCTCATGGTGCTGGTGGCGTTGTTTGCGTCGAGCATCGGCATTACCACCGCCTGGCTCACCGCTCAGTATGACTTTCCTCTGCGACGACTGCTTATTCCGGCCCTGGCGCTACCGCTGGCCGCGCCGGCTTACGTGATCGGCTATGTCTATGCGGACCTGTTGGAGTTTGCGGGGCCAGTGCAGGCTCTACTCAGGCAATGGCTCGATTGGCCAGCCAATGCGGCCCTGCTGCCCAATGTGCGTAGTCTGCCCGGCGCGTCGCTGGTGCTGGCATTGGTGCTGTATCCCTACATCTACCTACTCGCCCGAGGCAGCTTTGTGCAGCAGTCTGGTGCACTCCACGAAGCGGCGCGCGCCCTCGGGGCCTCGCGGTTAACGGTTTTCTGGCGTGTGGGCTTGCCGGTGGCTTGGCCGGCGTTGATGGGGGGGGTGGCCTTGGTGCTGATGGAGACCGTGGCGGACTATGGTGTCGTCGAGCACTACGGTGTGCCCACACTGACTACGGGTATTTTTCGTACTTGGTTTGCCATGGGTGAGCCTGCGGCAGCACTGCAGCTGGCGGGCTGGCTATTCATTTTGGTGTGCATGCTCATCGTTGCAGAGCAATTTGCCAGACGCGGTCAGCGTTTTAATCCGCTGTCTCGACAGAGGCAGGTGGTACGGCCCAGGCTCATGGGTTGGCAAGGCTGGATTGCCTGTGGGCTATGCCTACTGCCTGTGCTGTTGGGCCTAGTGCTGCCGTTGTTGGCGCTTTTTGGCATGGCGCTCACGGTAGGCCAGACGCCGTTCAACAGCACTTTTTTGACGTTGATCGGCAATAGCATTTGGGTCGCGAGCATTGCTGCGGTGATCTGCGCGGCTGCGGCGGTGTGGCTTGCCTATGCAGAGCGGCTTTATCCAAAGCCTTTACTGCGCGGTGGGGTGCGGGTAGCGACCTTGGGTTATGCAGTTCCTGGTTTAGTGCTGGCGGTAGCGCTGATGTTGCCAATGACTAGTTTGGACAAATGGATTGCGACGCAGCTGCGGGACGTATTTGAAATTCGTTGGGGATTGCTGCTGACGGGCACGTCGGCGGCGTTGATTTTTGTCTATGTGGCGCGTTTTTTGACGGTTGCGTTTAACAGCACACAGGCGGGGCTGACACAGATACATCCCCAGTTCGATGCCGCCGCCCGCAGTCTGGGACAGTCGCCTCGCGGCGTGCTGCGCCGGGTGCATTTGCCCTTGCTGCGGCCCGCCATTTTGACTGGATTGTTGCTGGTGTTTATTGATGTGATGAAAGAGCTGCCCGCAACGCTGATCCTGCGACCCTTTAATTTTGAAACGTTGGCAACCCGGGTCTATCGCTATGCTGCCGATGAACGTTTGGCAGAGGCCTCAACCGCGGCTCTGGTGATCGTCCTAGTCAGTCTTGTGCCAACTTGGCTGCTCACCCTATCCCGTCGCGACGATGAAAGTTAAAGACAATAACTCATCGACACTGGTTTGACGTCGCGGGTTTGAATACTCTTAGTCATCGTTGAGCCGCACCGGCTCAAACACATTGCGGGTGTAGTTGTGCAGTCACACTCTGATATTTCAAATATAAAACCTAGGCATCTTCTGCGCTACGAATTAGCGGCTGGCACACGTTTTTTCAGTGCAGCGCTGGCTCAGCTTGATGCCGCGGCCGACACGCCGATAGCGCTGATCCATCGCGGTGAGGTCACCACACGAAGCAAATTAAGGTGGTCATCGGTTTTGATGGGCCTCCATAATGTGTTTGTTTTTTTGGGCTGGCAAAACCTTGGCCGGTCTGGTCTGGCTTTCTCCTATGGACTGCCTTGGTCGACGAAGGCCTGCGTCGTGCTCGCGCTATTGGTGGCCCTGCGCGGACAAACAGACATTTCCCGGCAGCAGGCGCTAGATGCCTATGCCGCAGAACTTCAAGCCGTCAACTTTTCGGCTGTCCCGCTATGGCGCTTGCTCGCATGGTTTGCGGTACCGCGCTCGGGATGGAAGAAGGGCTAATTCCTCTTTCGATGCCATAAAGTTAGCCTCAGGTTAACCCTCGCAAACGGTGGGCCACCCCTTCACCCAAGTTTCACTGCCGCCGCCCTAAGTTTGTTGCAATCCAAACGCTGAGTAATACTCGTTGGCCAAGCACAGTAAGGCTCGCTTGCCGCAAAAAACTTGTAAGACCTGCGCTAAGCCCTTCGCTTGGCGCAAAAAGTGGGCGCGGGATTGGGATCAGGTGTTGTACTGCTCCGAGCGCTGCCGCCGCAGTAAGAGCGAGGTTTTGGTCAGCGTTGAGTCCGGTGTCGAAGCCAATCTGTCAAAGCGTGGTAGCCATGCCTGAAGGCCCAGAAATACGCCGCGTCGCAACGCGCATACATAAAGTACTCGCCGGTCGCGAAGCTCAAAAGGTGGTCTTCACGCAGCCACTGGTCGCCCGTTTTGGTCAGCAGCTGTCGGGGCAGTGCGTTGAATGGGTCAGCAGCCGTGGCAAGGCGCTACTGACGCACTTTGATAACGGGTTGACCATTTACAGCCACAACCAGCTTTATGGACGTTGGTACATCACGCGGCGTGACAAGCCGCCGCGAACCAACCGCACGCTGCGTCTCGCCATTTACACCGAAACCCACAGCGCGCTGTTGTTCAGCGCATCAGATATCGAAGTGCACACCCCCGAGACGCTGCCTAGCCAAAAATACCTCGCCAGATTGGGGCCAGATGCATTGGACGATCAGGTGGTTTGGCGCGACGTGCTAGCGCGACTTCAGGACCCCAAGTTTGCTGGACGCTCCCTAGCTGCCCTGTATCTGGATCAGAGTTTTATCGCGGGTATCGGCAACTACCTGCGCTCGGAAATACTCTTCAACGCTGGAGTCAATCCGTTTGATCGGCCAAAAGATTTGTCGCGCCGACAGTTGGGCGCATTGGCGCGCAACACTGTGGCGCTGACCCGGCAGGCCTACGCCACTTCTGGTGTGACCAATACTCCTGTCCGGGTGAAAAAGCTGCGGGCCAACGGTCTGACACGTCGGCGCTATCGTCACCTGATCTTTGACCGGCAAAACGAAGATTGTTATCACTGTGGTAGCACGGTTGAGCGCATCGAGGTCAGCGGTCGGCGGATTTATCTATGCCATACCTGCCAGCCTTCAGTGCGTTTGCCGGTGGTCAAGGTGGCGCCATGAAGCATAAACGCGCCATGCTAATTCTCGGTAACCAGTTGTTCCCGCCGTCCCATGTACAAGCTGCCGACGTCGACTGCGTGCTCATGATCGAGGATCGTTTTTTGTGTCAGCACTTTGCCTATCACCAGCAAAAGCTGGTACTGGTGTTGGCCGCTATGCGCAGTCATGCACAGTCGCTGCGCGAGGCAGGCATCGATGTCGCCTACCAATCGCTGGCCGATGCGCAAGCCGCGGCTGGGGACTTGTCGGCAAGCTCAATCGACGAGTTTATGGCGACCTTGACGCGCCTCGTTCAGGAGCACAGCGTCACTGAGCTTTGCCACTTCGAGGTCGAGGGCAAGGCCATGCAGGCGCGACTAGCGCAATGGAGCATCGATGTCGGTGTAGCGCGTCAAGCGCTGCCTTCGCCCATGTTTTTGTGTGATCGAGAGACCTTTGCCAGTTTTCTCGACGGTCGCTCGAAGGTGCAGATGGCCTCGTTCTACAAATTCCAGCGCAGGCGTCTTGATGTGTTGCTGGAGGCTGATGGCAGTCCCCAGGGCGGGCGTTGGAGCTTTGACGAGGATAACCGTAAGAAGCTACCCAAGGATGTAGAGCCGCCGGAGTTGCCGTCACCTCATCAAGACGGGGTGGTTGCCCAAGTGGCTGGTGAGGTCAGCGAGATGTTTGCGGCGCATCCCGGGTCTGTGGATGGCTTCAGATGGCCGGTGACCCGCCAAGAGTCCTTGGCGTGGCTCGACGACTTTCTTGATCAACGCCTGGCGATGTTTGGGCCTTATGAAGATGCCATCAGTCAGCGCTCGAAAACGCTCTTTCATAGTGTGCTCAGTCCGGTATTGAACCTTGGCCTGATCACCCCCAGCGATATCGTAGAGCGCACCTTGGCGGCCGCTAAGGCGCGGCAGATACCGCTGCAAAGCCTGGAGGGATTTTTGCGTCAGGTCATTGGCTGGCGGGAGTTTATTCGCGGTATTTATCAGCACTTCAGTCACCAGCAGCATGCGCAAAATTTTTGGCAACACCAGCGCCAGTTAACCGACGCTTGGTACACCGGCGACACCGGTATCGAGCCGCTGGATGTGGCCATTAAGGAAGCTCAACAGTCCGGCTGGTCGCACCATATTCCTCGACTCATGGTTGTGGGCAATCTCATGACCTTGTGCGAGATCGAACCGAGAGCCGTGCATCGCTGGTTTATGGAGATGTACGTCGACTCGTCTTCTTGGGTCATGGGGCCAAATGTTTATGGCATGGGCATCTTTAGCGACGGCGGCATTTTCGCCACCAAGCCCTACATCTGTGGCTCCAATTACCTGTTGAAAATGAGCGACTACAAGAAGGGGCCGTGGACCGACGTTATGGATGGCCTGTATTGGCGCTTTATCGATAAGAATCGCGACTTCTTTGGCAGCAACCCGCGACTGGCGCTGATGCCTCGGGCGCTGGATCGATTGAAGAGCGAGCGACGCCAAATCATTTTTGCCGCTGCAGAAGATTTTCTCGCCAAACACACTTGTTAGGTGCAAACGCGGTAAGCTGCCGCCATGACGGACCAACGCCTCTTTTCCTCACTTGAATTACGACCACAACTGCAGGAGCGGCTGCAGCGTCTCGGGTTTAACGAGATGACCACTATCCAAGCAGCTGCGCTGCCCCATGTGCTCGCCGGTGCCGACGTGGTTGCCCAAGCCAGTACGGGTAGCGGTAAGACAGCGGCCTTTGGCCTGGGCTGTTTGCAGCATTTGCAGGAGACAAAGTTCCACGTGCAGTCCTTGGTACTGTGCCCAACTCGGGAACTGGCGGATCAGGTTGCCGATAGTTTTCGGTCACTGGCAAAGAACCTAGCGAATACCAAAATTGTGACTCTTTGCGGTGGCGTGGCCATTGGTCCGCAAATAGGCTCGCTGCAGCACAGTGCGCACATTATCGTCGGCACACCTGGTCGGGTGCTTAAGCATCTGCACAAAGGAACACTATATCTGCACGGGCTGAGTTCCTTGGTGCTGGATGAGGCGGATCGAATGCTCGACATGGGGTTCGCCGACGAAATTGATGCCATCCTAGGTTTCTTGCCGACGCCACGACAGAACCTACTCTTTTCCGCGACATTTCCCGATGAAGTTGCCAAGGTCGTCGCGGCACTTTGCCCGGATGCGGTGCGCGTCGATGTCACCCAGACCGAAGCGGCACCAGCCATAGACGAATATTGGTGTCATGCCCCTCACCGCGATCTGGCGGGCCGCACACAGGTGCTCAGTGAGACCCTGCATCACTTTGGCGGCAAGCTGAACTTAGTGTTTTGCAATACCAAGAATGACTGCGCCGAGGTGAGCCGGACTTTGCAGCAGGTGGGTATTGGCGCCGTCGCACTGCACGGCGATATGGAGCAGCAGGCCCGCAGCCAAACGTTGGTCCGCTTTGCCAATGGCAGTGCCAATGTGCTGGTCGCGACAGATGTTGCAGCTCGGGGGCTGGACATCGATGACGTCGACGCGGTCTTTAACTTTGAGTTACCGCACCAGGTGGAGAACTATGTGCACCGAATTGGGCGCACGGGTCGCAGCGGACGCAACGGCGCGGCGATATCTCTGGTGTCAGATCGAGAGATGTCGCGGTTAAAGGTCATAGAAACTAATCTGAACCGCGGCGCCATGCGTCTGTGGCGAGCCGACGGCAGTGGGCCGCAAAGCGACGAACAAGGCGCGCAACTAACGCTGGCAACCCCCAACGTACATACCCTGGAGATCAATGGTGGTCGCAAGCAAAAACTCCGCCCCGGTGACATTCTTGGGGCGCTGACTGCCGGTGGGGCACTGGGTGCTGACGCCGTGGGCAAGATCGACATTCTGCCCATGGTCAGCTATGTCGCCATCGCAAAAGAGCATACGAGTGTGGCGCAGCGACTGCTCAACCAACACAAAATAAAGGGCCGGCAGTTTAGAGCCAGAGGTGTGGGCTAACGACGCTCCGGCAGCGGCCGCCTCTTACACGTATTGAGGTTGCGAGTCGCGCCTAGCAAGCGAGAACCCTGTTAGGCATTGCTTGAATTCGCTCTGCGGCGCCGCTTCGGTGGTCGATCCCCGCCTTCGATCCCTGCCGTGCTTTTACCTTGTCCGCTGTTGCCCTTGTTGGCGCCGCTCCTTGGGTTCGGGTTGCCGCCGTTTCTGCCATTGCTCGGGCGACGTCTGTTGTTGCGTCGCTGCTCTGCATAGGGGTCGCGATTGGCATTGCTGACGTCCGGGCGATTGCCGTCGACCTCCCGTTGACTGTCTTTCTTTTCTTGGGATTTGCCTTCGGACCTGTTGTCTGAGCTTGGTTTGCGCCGTCGCTTGTTGGGGCGCTTGCCGGCGGTTTCGCTGTTGCGGTTGGTGCCTTGGCGTGGTCCACCACGCTTCGCTGCAGGCCTTTTGCTGTTTTGGTCTTCTTCTGTCGAGGCAGGTTTTGCCGGCGCCAGCTGCTGGGTTGCTGCATCCAAGTCCACATCGAGGGTAACCCGCTCTAGGGTTTGCTTGGTAAAGCGCTGTACGGCTTTCAGTCGACCCACCTCAGAGGCGTCAACCAAGGCCCACGCGGCGCCGCCTGCGCCGGCCCTTGCCGTGCGCCCAATGCGGTGTACATAACTCTCTGGCTCGTGGGGTAGTTCGTAATTAAACACATGAGAAACGGCGCGAATATCGATACCCCGCGCCGCAATGTCCGTGGCGACCAAGATCCATGCATCACCGGATTTGAAATTCTCCAGCGCCCGTTGTCGCGCTGCCTGGCTCTTGTTGCCGTGAATGACTTCGGCGACAAAGCCTGATGCATTGAGCTGGCGGGCTACTTTGTTGGCGCCATGCTTGGTGCGGGTGAAAACGATGGCGCGCACTAAGCTGGCATCTCTGAGTAAGTGCTCTAGCGCTGCGCGTTTCTGTGCAGTTTTGACATGTACGACCTTCTGCTCAATTTTGGCGACGGTGACTTCTTCCGGTGTCACGTCTATCCGTACAGGTTTGCGCAAAATCTCTTTAGAGAGCTTGGCAATTTCAGTGGGCATGGTCGCTGAAAACAGCAGCGTTTGGCGCTCTTTTGGCATGGCCTTGATGATGCGCCGAACATCGGGAATGAAGCCCATATCCATCAGGCGGTCGCATTCGTCGAGCACTAGAAATTTTGTGTCGCTCAAGTCGATGTGGCCTTGGTTCATCAAATCCAGCAGGCGGCCTGGCGCCGCGACCAAAATGTCGACACCGGCACGGAGTTTTTTCACCTGTGGGTTTTGATTCACGCCGCCAATGACGCAGGCGTGATTCATTTTAGATTTGCCGGTCAGCCGGCCTAACTCTTCATGTATTTGCAGCGCAAGTTCGCGGGTTGGCGCCAAGATCAGTGCGCGAGGATGGCGAGGTTTGGCGCGCATCTCGCCTTGGCGCTGGGCGGCTTCCTGCACCAAGTTTTGCAGCAGCGGTAGCCCAAAGGCAGCGGTCTTGCCTGTGCCGGTCTGGGCAATGCCAAGAATGTCTTTGTGCGCAAGCACTTCGGGTATGGCTGCGCGCTGGATGTCGCTGGGTTCTTCGAAACCCATACTGGCGACGGTATCGCAGTAGCTGTGGTGCAGCCCTAGCGCGGCAAAAGGTCCATCGGTCATGGTACGTCCTTAAATGTGCACGCAATGATCGCGCTGCACGGGTTGTCTACAGGTCTACCGTAGGTTGCATTGGATGGTTGCCGCGTATTCGGGTTAGCTCGAACAGCATGTGTGAGCCGGTTGTTCGCGCGTATGCCAAAATCGGTTGGCGCGCGAGCGCAGTTTGCATCGATTAGCGTCATGTAGATCAAGCAAACGCACGCATCGAGTGGGGTTGGCTTGGCGCGCACCCAAATTGGTGCGCTAGTGCATGAAGCGGCGCGCAGAGTGCGGGCACGGTGGACAAGTGTCAAGCACAGTATCCATAAGTCGTTGTGTTATCCCAACCTGACTTTGTCTCGCTCATGACGCTATGGCACTCTAACGAGCTTTTTACGAAACCCAAGTGAATCCTCAGGAGAGACGAAGTGCGGTTATGGTTCCAAGGTTTTGGTGCGGTATGTGGGCTGGCGATCTTGGTTGGCTGCGCCGACACCGACTTCGTCGCCGACGACTATCTGTACTTGGGCGATCAATACGATGTGACCATTCGCCGAGACATTCGCGGCGTGCCTCACGTGCTGGGCGAGCGCAATGCAGATACCGCCTTTGGTTTTGCCTATGCCCAAGCCGAGGACAACTGGCAGTTAATTGAAGACTCTATGCCGTTTTATCGAGGTAACAGTGGGCTCTATAACGGGCAAGACGGTGTGGTGACTGACTTTCTGGTGAACTGGTTGGGTATTTGGCAAACCCTCGATGCGGGCTATCGGTGGGACTTAAGTCCAGCGGTGCGTGCCTATATTGAAGCCTACGCCGACGGCTTGAATTACTACGCGGCGCTGCATCCAGACGAGGTAGACGAACGTATTTTGCCAGTCACCGCTAAGGATATTGTGGCGGGATTTATGGTCCGACATCTCATGTTCTATGGTTTCGACGGTGTCATTCGGGAAGTCATGAGCAGTGAACGCCAACGCGATATCAGCGACGTCATTCGTCAGCCCGCTGTGCCTACGTTGCGCAAAACCGACGAAGAGCCTTTGTTGGAGGCGCCGCAGATACTCAAACAACCCCCGCCAGAAATCATGATGACCGGGGTGCCGGTGGGTTCCAACGCATTCGCCATTGCCCCGCATATTTCCGATGAGGGAGCGACTCGCATTGCCATCAATTCCCATCAGCCCGCAACGGGGCCAGTGGCCTGGTATGAAGCCCATATCAAGAGCGCCGAAGGATTGGATGTGATGGGTGGGCTGTTTCCGGGCACACCGTCGATCTTTGTCGGCTTCACCGAAAACTTGGCCTGGGGCGTGACGGTTAATCGGCCTGACTTGGTCGATGTTTATGTGCTGGAGATCAATCCAGAAAATGAGAATCAGTACAAACTCGACGGTCAGTGGCGCGATCTAGAGGTTCGCGAAATCGAATTGAAGCTCAGGCTGTGGGGCTTTTTTCCATGGACGGTGCGCCGTGAAGGCCTGCGCTCTGAGCATGGCCCAGTGCTGCGCACCGAGCACGGCACCTATGCCATTCGCTATGCGGGCATGGGCGAGATGCGCCAAGTAGAGCAGTGGTATCGCATGAATCTCGCCAAAAACTTCGCCGACTGGAAAGACGCCATGCGCATGCGATCTTTCGCGAGCTTTAACTATGTGTACGCAGATAAAGTGGGGAACATCATGTATCTGCACAATTCGCTGACGCCGAAGCGGGATATTCGATACGACTGGCAGCAATATCTGCCTGGTAACGATGCATCGCTGATCTGGGACGAGACCCTGTCGTTTTCGCAAATGCCCCAAGTGACCAATCCGCAGAGCGGATTCGTGCTCAGCGCCAATCAAACGCCATTCAACGTTACCGCCGAATCAGAAAATCCTCAGCAGAGTGCCTATGCGCCTGAGCATGGTTTTCAAATGGATATGACCAATCGCGCCCATCGTGGTCTTGAACTGTTCGCGCAGTTCGGGCCGACCATCAGCGCCGACGAATTCTCCGCCATCAAGCACGACAAGTTCTATTCACCGGCTACCCACTACGTTGCCTACCTCGAAAAAATTAAGGCCCAGCAGTTTTCAGACAGCGTCTTGCAGCGCGCACAACGTGTGATTGAGCAGTGGGATTTAGGCACCGATGTGGATAACACCAGCGCCGCGCTGGGCACCTGTGTGCTGCTCGCCGCGGAGCGGGACGACGAGCGCGAATCACATGATGCCGCTGCCGTGGCGGCATTGCTTGGCGATTGCGCGCAGGGCTTGCTCGATGCGAAGGGCCAGCTAGACCCGCCCTGGGGTGAGGTTAATCGTCACGTGCGAGGCGAGGTCAATGTACCCGTGGGCGGTGGGCCAGATATTTTGCGCGCCATCTATGGCCAAGGTTTGCAAGCGGACGGTTTCCTCACCAATGTTGCGGGTGACGGGCTGTATTACTTGGTCGCGTGGGATGCCGAAGGCGAGCTCAACGTTGAGGGCGTGCATCAATTTGGCAGTGCCACACTTGATGAGGCGTCCCCCCACTACAGTGATCAGGCGCTAGATTACGCCAACGAAGTGCTGCACGCGCCCTTGTTCGATGAGGCCTCCCTGCAGCAGAACTTGCTGCGCGCATACCGCCCCGGTGCAGAGGTCATGGGCGCGGCACCCTGATTTGGAGTAGACGATGGACACGCTCATACCCCTCACAGCTACAGGCCAGTCGCTAGACGTACATCAGCTGGCGACAAGCCCTGCGCCGTTGATCGTGCATATCGATTTTAAAAGTCCCTACGCGTTCCTCGCCATTGAGCCAACCCGCCAGATGTTGGCTGAGTTCGGTTTGCAGGCCGATTGGCGGCCTTTCGTGCTCGACATTGGTAGTTATCTGGGCACAGCAAAGCTGGCGAAAGACGGCAAGGTCGAAACACAAAATCGCAGCCAAGAGCAGTGGTCAGGTGTGAAGTACGCCTACTTCGATTGTCGTCGATACGCTAATTTGGTGGATCTGACCATTCGCGGCACCGTGAAAATCTGGGATACCAATCTACCCGCCATGGGTATGTGGTGGCTGAAACGGCATGAAAGCCTGGCATCGCAAAATGATCCCAAGGGTTGGCTGCAACGCTATCTTGACGCGGTTTATCTGCCCTTTTGGCGGCGGCAATTCGACGCAGAGGATCTCGATGCCATCGTCGCGGTGCTGGCCCAGATTGGCGCGCCGACCGAAGGGTTCGCCGCATTCGCCCAAGGCGACGGCGCGGCATTCAACGACAAGGCCCAGGCCAGTACTTTTGATCGTGGCGTCTACGGTGTGCCCACCTATCAGCTACCCGAGCACATCGGCGACACAGGCAAGCTTGAGCAGTTCTTTGGCCGTGAGCATTTGCCAAGAATCGCTGCGCTGCTGTCGAATCAGCAGGAACCGCTACCGGATGTGGCCTACACGCTGCCCTCAGGGCTGCAACGCGCGGCGCTGGAACAGTGCGCGTCCCAGCCTGGTATCACCCAAAATCAGCACACGCTGCCGGTGTACTTCGATTTTAAAAGCCCCAACAGTTATCTGGCGCTGCCAGCGCTGATGGCAGCAAGGGCGCAGGGACTATCGCTGTCTTGGCACCCCTTTGAGCACAAACCGCTCAATAAGCCTGCCGCCTACGCACAGGATGAAGATAGGGCCGCGCGGCATCGCCGCGTGCGTGGGGAGTACATCGCCGCAGATATTCAGCGATACGCGCCGCACCCACTGCAAAACATTTATCTCGATGGCGACTGTGCTTTAGCCAACATGGGCTTGCTGTGGTTGAGTGAGATCGCGCCGGATCACCTCGACGACTATGTGCAGCGTGTTTTTACCGGTCTCTGGCAAGAGCAGGCAGATATTGCTGTACTGTCGACCATTACCGAGCTTCTGCGCCTCACATTGGGCGCGCGGTCGTTTGCCGAGGCCGATTGGACTGCTTATGCCCAAGGCTCGGGTCTTGCGGCACTGAGCGCTGCCTATGAAGAGGCTAAAACGAGAGGCGTTTCCTATGCGCCAACAGTCTATCTCGGCGACGAACCGTTTCAGGGTCGCGCGCAACTGCCGCTGGTGCTTGCGCGCTACAAGGCCGGGGTGCGATGTGCCTGTCAGTCGGCCGGGGTGTCTGTTGACAGTAGAAGGCTGGCTCCGTCAGCATCACGGGCCGGCTCGCGCCCGACTATTAACAATAAGGTAAAACTTCCTATGAAAACGCGAATTACAGAACTCTTCGGTATCGAGCACCCAGTGATCCAGGGCGGCATGCACTATGTAGGTTTGGCCGAAATGGCTGCAGCGGTATCCAACGCCGGTGGGCTGGGCATCATTACTGGCCTGACTCAAGGCACGCCGGAAAAGCTGGCCAATGAAATCGCGCGCTGCAAAGAAATGACCGATAAGCCTTTCGGCGTAAACCTAACCTTCCTGCCATCGCTTACTCCTCCTGATTATCCGGGTCTGGTCGACACGATTATCGAAAGCGGCGTTAAAGTAGTGGAAACCGCGGGCAACAATCCGGCGAAATGGATGCCACAGCTCAAAGAGGCGGGCATTAAGGTCATCCACAAGTGCACCTCGGTGCGCCACTCGGTTAAGGCTCAAGACATCGGCTGTGACGCCGTTTCAGTGGATGGTTTTGAGTGCGGTGGCCATCCTGGCGAGGATGACATTCCGAACTTCATTTTGCTGCCACGCGCTGCGGACGAGCTAGAGATCCCCTTCGTTGCTTCTGGTGGCATGGCAGACGCGCGCTCCCTAGTCGCGTCTCTGGCCATGGGCGCGGAAGGCATGAACATGGGCACGCGCTTTATTGCAACCAAGGAAGCCCCAGTACACGACAACGTGAAGCAGGCGATTCTCAATGCGTCTGAATTAGATACCCGCTTGGTTATGCGTCCTTTGCGCAACACCGAGCGAGTGCTCACAAATCCTGCGGTAGAGCGCCTGCTCGAGAAAGAAAAAGCCATGGGTAGTGATCTTAAGTTCGAAGATATTGTTGGCGAAGTAGCAGGCGTTTACCCCAAGGTGATGACCGAAGGCGACATGGATGTGGGCGCGTGGTCCTGCGGCATGGTCGCTGGACTGGTATACGACATTCCAACGGTTCAAGAATTGATGGATCGTATTATGAACGAGGCCGATGCTTTGATCTCTGAGCGTTTGGCGCGTTTTTCTGCGGCCTAGCGGGCTGCTCGAAGTGGTGGGCTGCTCAACAATGAAGCGCTGGCCGTACAGGGCGTCAGCGCTGCAGAGTAAGCACTCCTCAAGGCAACCCAATGGACTTTGATATTCGTCCGGCCCAGGCCGAAGAAATGGGTCAGTTGGGTTTGATGGCGTCTTATTCTTATGGGGGCGCCTTCGGCGACGGCGAGGACAATATCGCCGCAGCTGGCACCAAGCCTGAATGGACGCTGTGTGCCTTTGATCGATCAGCGCAAGACGAGAACGGTCATCCCTTGATGGCCACCTCCTATGCAGCATTTCCTTTTACGATTCGCGCCAATGGCCGAGCCATGGCCATGGCGGGTATTTCAGTGGTGGGCACGCGCCCAGAATATCGACGCCTAGGGTTGTTGCGCCAGATCATGACGCGAGCGTTTGCGCAGCAGCGCGAGCGGGGCCAGAGTGTGGCCGGGCTGTGGGCTTCTCAGGCCGCGATTTATCAGCGCTATGGCTTTGCGCCTTCGGGTATGAACCGCCAGTACGCTATCGATACCGCAGATATCGCATTAATGGGTGAGCCTCCTGCAAAGACGTATACCGTGAGCCGGCATCGTCCCGCCGCAGTATTGGATGCGATACGCGAGGTGTATAAGACGTTCATCGCCAAGCGCACCGGCTATCTGCACCGCGGCAAGTCACTGTGGCTGAATTCTGTGCTGGCGGAAGAAGGAAGCAGCGCGGCGGACGGGCCCGTTTATGTGGCCATGGTTGGACCCACCGAGGCTCCCCGTGGTTACGCGGTGTATACGCTGCGCGCAGGTCAGGTACAACACGCCTCGCGGCCGCAAGAGATCAAGATCCGTGACTTAGTTTGGCTCGACATGGATGCCTGTAAAAGTCTCTGGCAGTTTTTTGCGAAGCACGACTTGGTGGGCCGCGTCAGTTGGGCTAACGCGCCCCTCGATGACCCAGCACCCAGTCTCATGGCTGAACCGCGAATGCTGCACACCAAGGACACGGAAGCAACGTGGTGGCGCATTGTCGATGCGGCAGCCGCGCTGGCTCAGCGCGGCTACGGCCATCAAGAACGCCTCGTGCTGGGCATCGCTGGGGACGACTTAGCCCCTTGGAATAACGGCACATGGTGCCTCGAGACGACAAGTGGCTTAGCGAACGATGCGCAGGTAAATGCGGTGAGCGATGCCCCGGATGTTGAACTGTCGGTAAGAGCCCTGGCGGGTCTCTATAGCGGCATGTATTCCGCGCGCACGCTGGCGAATTGGGGACAGCTATCGGGTAGTGAGCAAGGCATCGCGATCGCAGACCGGCTATTTTCCACAACGTTCGCACCACATTGCGCCGACCACTATTAGCGCGCACATAGAGAGTTCCAGTGAGGAGAGGACATGATGCTGGAGAAAGTTGACCCGTCGGTTGTCGGGGTATCCCAAGAGCGTCTTAAGCGGATCACCCGCTGGCTAGAGCAGCAAGTTGGTGAGGGCAAACTTGCGGGCGCAAGCGCGCTCGTTGCGCGCCGAGGAAAAATTGCCTACCTGCAGTGCGCGGGTTTCGCCGACAAGGAAGACGGCAAGGTGCTCGCCCCGGATTCCATCGTGCGCATCTATTCTATGACCAAGCCGCTTACCACCGTGGCCGCGATGATGCTCTACGAAGAGGGGTGTTTTCAGCTTGATGACCCCGTTGCCAAATATTTGCCTGAGTTTGGCGATACGCCAGTCTGGCGCGGGGGTGGTGCACCTATTACTGATGTAGAAGAGCAGCGCTCACCGATGCTCGTCAAGCAACTGATGAGTCATACCTCAGGTTTGACCTATCACTTTATGCATAGCACACCGGTGGATGCGCAATACCGCGAGCAGGCGATTGAGTTTCAAAGTCATTCAGAATCACTCGCACAGATGACTAGGCGATTGGCGTCGATACCACTGCTTTGCCAACCTGGCAGCCAGTGGAATTATTCGGTTGCCACCGATGTGCTAGGTCGCTTAGTAGAGGTCTTGTCGGGTATGAGTCTCGCGGATTTCTTTCGCCAACGCATATTCGCACCCCTGAAAATGGTGGACACGGGTTTCTCGGTGCCTGAACAAACCCGACATCGTTTCGCTGCGCTTTATGGCCCTGCGGTGGGCGGCGATATGAGTTCTGTTGGCGGTGCGGCAGCACCGGTGCCTCAAGAGGAGCGTGGCGGTCTTGTGCTGCAGGAGTCTTCAACCCAATCGGTCTATTTTGAGGAACCGATGTCCTGTTCGGGGGGCGGTGGATTGGTGAGCACTATCGGTGATTACGCGCGTTTTTGTCAGATGCTCATCAACGAGGGCGAACTGGAAGGTGAGCGCTTACTAGCGCCGTCAACACTGTGCTACATGAGAACGAACCAATTGCCCAACAACTGTGATATGGCTGCTATGGGCCAGCCAGTATGGAGCGAGACCAGCTATGACGGCATCGGCTTCGGCTTGGGTTTTGCCGTGGTCCTGGACCCGGTAAAAGCGTCGATCATCACCTCCGTCGGCGAACACCACTGGGGTGGCGCTGCCAGCACCTTTTTTTGGGTCGATCCTGCAGAAGATCTTTTTGTGGTTTTCCTCACGCAGTTGGTGCCTTCATCGACCTATCCGATTCGCCGTGAGCTGAGGGCGCGGGTGTATCAGGCACTTGTGAACTGACCGCACTGAAAGAGCAAACACATGGATATTCAAACCTATCAGTCTCTCGGTCTCGATGTGCCTTGGGAGGATCTGCACCCCCGTAATTACCAAGTGAATGGGCGGGCAATCAGCGATATCGACGCGTCGTTGTCTACTGCCGGCGATCTTCACTACCACCCTTGTGCTGAGGCCCAGAGCACCGCGGAACTCGAGGGCGAGATTCATACCTTTGAGCAATGGAATCATAGCGGGATATATCCCGACACCCAGCGCAAGATCAGCGTCTATTTGCCGCCAGCGGGACAGGGTGAAAGTCCGCTGAACTTGCTCGTCTTTAATGACGGGGAGGCCTACCGTAGTGATAAAGGAGCGGTGCGGGTTCCTCGGGTGCTGGAGAGTATGTGCAACCAAGGCGAGCTGGCGCCGACTGCCGCCATATTCGTGATGCCAGGCGTGCCAGAAAAAGCTGCGTCAGAACCCGACAAGCAGGTGCGTTTTCACCTTGCCCATCGTCAGCGCAGCTTCGAATACGATTCTTGCACTGCTTTGTACGGCGAGTTCCTGCTGCGCGACGTACTGCCGTTTGTGCAAAACGAGCTACAGGCCGAATTCACCACAGATCCCGCACGGCGCGGCCTAGTCGGTATATCCAGTGGTGGTGTCTGTGCATTCAACGCGGCTTGGTATTTTCCCGGGCACTTTGCGCGAGTGATCAGTCACTGCGGCTCGTTTACGAACATTCGCGGGGCGAATAACTACCCGTATTTGATACGCAGCACGCCACGTAAACCACTACGGGTGTTTTTACAGAGCGGGGAGCGCGATGCCGATATCGTGACCGGGAGTTGGCCGCTCGCAAATCAACAGATGGCAGCGGCGCTGGCATACGCAGGATACGATCATCGCTTTGAGTTCGGCACCGGAGGCCATAACTTGCGTCATGGCGGTGCTTTATTCGCCGATGCACTGCGCTGGGCTTTTCGTTCTTGAATTTATGCGCTCCGCCGATTGGTCGTTAACTTTTGGTATCAGGCGATGTGGTGCCTATCTCGAACAGACGGTGGCGGATCAACAGCGAGTGGCCTCTTCGGCCTCAGGAATGCAATGCTTTGATCAGATCTCTGACCAGCTTGCGCTGGCCTCGAGAGAGGGAAAAGTAATCTGCGGCAACTTTTTGCGTCTCTCTATCGAACAATCCCGGGTACGAGGCTCGCGATTCAAGCGTGAGGTTCGTACTCGCAT
>ERZ802822.199-NODE-199-length-44524-cov-49.692645_pt1 | contig 44524 bp, 44 predicted proteins | sample MGYA00345649_ERZ802822 | MGnify/ENA primary metagenome ERZ802822 (study PRJEB30503, sample SAMEA104212359) | marine metagenome | biome: Westerlies Biome; feature: [SRF] surface water layer (ENVO:00010504) within the epipelagic zone...; material: water...
TTGAGCACCAAAAAATGGAAGCCGGCGAGTATACCTGAGAAATCCCCGCGATACAGAGACTAAAAAAAGCGTTCGCGAATATTGCGAGTAGACTGTGCCCACCGCGGTATTCCTCAAAGAGGAGTCTCTGGACGCGTACGTTCTCAAAATCTGCTTTTTAAGACAGCTCTTGAGAAAGACGGCCACATGCAGATCGTGTCCAAAGCCCAAGGCCCCACCATCTGCTCACATCACTCTTTTTGGTAGTCCTCTTCGAGAATGCCTTTTTGCTTTAGTGTCTTTGTGAGTTTTTCAATCCGAACAAAAGCAACTAAACCGAGCATGCCAAATACAAACCCTAATACAGATAACCCTTCCACGATTGCTCCTTTACAACGTCACGGTAGACATTACCCAAAAAATATTGAGTGGATTTAACCCTCCTATCTCTTGGTTTGTGAAACTTTAAACATCAAGGTGTTGCTTGTTTGTTTTTGTTTTTTGGTTTCTTCCAACTAAGCGCCGCACCGAATACGACACCGATCGCGATCCAAGTGGATTCATTTGTTGCGGAAAAAACTGCTGCACCAATTGCCGTTCCAACGCCAATCCAACCACCTGAATTTTTAAGCTTGTAAGTTATTGCGTTCATAGTCTGCGGAAAATTTTAGCTATTCGACAGTGGTTGAAATGTTTTGTGTAGGTTGGTTTGTTACTAGATTTAGTAACTTGGTTCCCAGTTGGAATTGTAAGAGCAGAAAAAGCCGCCATATTGCCTCCATAAGTTAATTAGTCATCTCCCTGATCCAACGGTTTTTCGCGGTCTTTTTCTCGTTGGAGCAGAACAATTAATACGACAAGCACAAAGGGTAACCACACCCTCCACGTACTGGTCTCCCAATCGCCTCGAGGGAAACCTAGACCACCAAAGAAATGGTCTGCCATATCCCAAAGTTCAAAAATTATTATCGAAACGCCTAAAAGAAGGTAGATCTGGGATTTATTCATAGGACTTTTCCTCTAGGGAGTAACAGTCTCGTCCAGCACAAAGAGTTCAACACCACCGGTGATTTTGTCGTTCGCCATCGCTGCTTCTGTCGCTGGATCGTTGAAAACTCTCATAAACTCGTCGACATCGTTAGTCTCGAAAACACCAATCACAGAGTTCCCCTCGGTCGCTCCCATATACGCAACAGTCACTCCCTGACTCTTAAACAAATCTCCGTGAGTTTTGAAACCTTTTCTCCAAGTATCCACATCCTCAACTTCCGCTCTTACTGCTATCAACATCTCTATTCCCCAATCTTTTATTCGGACGTGATCATTACCTTAATAACGTAGCAGATCTAATGTTGCGTGCTCATTAAATTGCCTCACATTCGTTTAACTACGGTCATACGACTAACCCTAAGCACCACTTAAAACCCTATTCTTTAAAGTCGCTTTGCTTTTTGACTATATGCCAGTAAGAATAACTTATGACTTAAAAGACTAGGGTAATCTAATGAACGACAAACGAATCGGTTACATACGAGTCTCGACAGTCGATCAAAATACCGACCGTCAGTTAGCAGACTTAGAACTCGATAAGACCTTTGAAGAGAAGGTATCCGCGAAGGCGACGAGGTCTACGTCCATGACACCTCACGTCTCGCACGAAGCATCGAGGACCTACATCGCCTAGTCCGTGAAATTAACGAAAAAGGATGGGCCATTCATTTCGTTAAAGCACACCTCCACTTCAGTGGCGATAAAAACGACCCGACGCAAGAACTGCTTCTAAGTATGCCCGGTGCGGTTTACGCGTTTGAACGCTCGATAATGTTAGAACGCCAACGGGAAGGTATCGCCCTCGCTAAACAAGCGGGGAAGTACAAAGGCAGACCTAAAACGATCGATAATCACGAGATACGCCGCATACTCGCCGAGGGGAATTCCATTAGTAAAACTGCTAGTTTGTTAGGCGTATCTATGTCGAGCGTTCAGCGAGCGAAGAGAGAGGCGTGGTAGTGGGTGGGAGACCGCTAAAACTTGGTTGGTTAGAGGGTGATCGCGATTGGTATTTGACCGAATATCCGAACCCCGACGGTACCAAAGGAATCTTACTCTTCGAGTATCAAAAGTTACTCGACAATCGCGTAAAGAAGGTAAAAAGGCACGTCGACCAGGTCGAGAAGACGTTCGAGAGCATCGAAAATGGCACCTTCCCCTAATTCCCTTAAGGTTCGTCTGCGAGTAAGGCAGTAACCGACGACACGCTTATTGATGCGTCTACATCGTCTTTACTGATCTCTCGGTCGTATCGCTTCTTTAACTTCTTAATCCCCATACCTACGTTAAACACCGTCCACACTTTTGCCCGTCGGGGTTTAATGTTGTGCGAGTTGAGGTAGTCGGTGATCTCCCGATTAGACCAACCATCAAAATGAAGTTTTAGAAGCAAGTTATGAAGCGCCTTCACGCGCTCGTCCCGATACCAAAGTGTCAAACGATTGCTACGAATTAGTACTCGAAAAGAGTAAAGAGTTACTATTCGACTTTTGAGTTTACTCCACCGTCACTGACTTGGCTAAATTGCGTGGTTTGTCGACGTCGGTACCCTTGGCCACCGCAACGTGATACGACAGTAACTGAAGTACGACGGTATAGACGATCGGTCCTGCCAGCTCAGACACCGAGGGCACGTCGATCACGGTAATTCCCGGTCCGCTCTCATAAGCAACCGCTTGGTCAGCAAACACAAACAGCTGTCCGCCACGCGCCCTCACTTCCTCTAGATTGGACTTAAGTTTGTCGAGAAGATCATCTTTGGGTGCCACTGCCACGACCGGCATCTTGTCATCGACCAGTGCCAAGGGGCCGTGCTTCAGCTCGCCCGCAGGATAAGCCTCAGCATGAATGTAAGAAATCTCTTTGAGCTTCAGTGCCCCTTCTTTCGCGATAGGGTGGTAGACCCCCCGACCTAGAAATAGTGCGTGATCGCGCTGGATGAAATGCGCTGCTAATTCGCGAATCTTTGCGTCTTGAGCAATGGTAGCCTCCACTGCCGACGGCAACTCGGCGATGGCCTGCTTCACCAGCGCCTCGTCCAATGTACTTGAGGCTTGCCGACGCGAAAGGCAAGCCGTTAGGACCATAAGTGCCGCTAGCTGCGTCGTGAAGGCCTTTGTTGACGCAACACCAATTTCAGGGCCGGCTTTAGTGAGAAACACAAGGTCACTCGCTCTAACAATGGCGCTGTGATCGACATTGCAGATGGCGAGCTTTGCCAGCGCATAATCACCGGGCAAATGTTTAATAGCAGCCAGCGTGTCTGCGGTTTCCCCCGACTGTGAGATGGTGACTACGAGCGTCCCAGGGAGCGAGACTGATCGACGATAGCGGAACTCCGAGGCAACCTCGACCTGACACGGAATACCGGCAAACCCCTCCAGCCAGTGGCGGGCCACAAGGCCGGCGTGATAACTGGTTCCACAAGCGATGATCTGAACCGCTTGGACATGATCAAAAATGGCCGCCGCCGCTTCACCGAAAAGACCATCGTCGAGTGCCTCAAACGTGAGCGTGTCACGAAGGCGATCAGGCTGCTCGTAGATTTCTTTGAGCATGTAGTGCTCGAACTCACCTCGATCGGCTTGGTTATCGGTGTCTCGAAGTCGCGTTTCTGCGCGCTCTAGACTGTCCCCGGTTTTATCAAAAATCTGGTACCCGCCGGCCGAGAGTATCGCCAAGTCACCATCTTCTAGATATACAAACGTATCTGTCACCTGCCTCAGCGCGAGCGTGTCAGACCCCGCGAACATCTCACCAATACCAATGCCAAGCACCAGAGGGCTACCCTCTCGGGCGACGACCACTTCATCGTCGTGTGACGTATCGACGACGGCAATGGCATAAGCCCCCTCCAGCTTCGCGACCGTCAACCGGACAGCGTCGAATAGTGTCTCGCCCTGTGCCAGCGACGAATGAATCAAATGCACAATGACTTCTGTATCCGTTTCAGACTGAAATACCACGCCCTCTGCCTTCAGTGCATTACGCAGCGTAGCGTGATTTTCAATGATGCCGTTGTGGACCAGCGCAACGCGCTCGCCTGACAGATGTGGGTGCGCATTGGCCGATGTAGGCTCGCCGTGGGTGGCCCACCGCGTATGTGCCACACCCCGATGCCCTAAAATAGGATGGCGCGCATTAGCGTCCTCTAAGTTTTTCACTTTCCCCGCATGTTTATGGAGTTGAAGCGCTTGTCCGGCATCAATTAGGGCCATACCAGCGGAGTCATAGCCCCTGTACTCGAGTCTTCGTAAACCCTCGAGCAAGATCCCTGAGACCTCACGTTGTGCTGCAGCTGCAACGATTCCGCACATGATTACCTCTATTTCTTTGGTTTGACTGGGCGCTTCCAGCCGTCGATGTTGCGCTGCTTGGCACGACCCACTGCAAGCTGCGCACTGCCGACGGTAGCGGTGACGGTTGATCCCGCGGCAACAAATCCGTCATCCTCGACCTTAAGGGGTGCAACCAGCGTGCTGTTGGAGCCGATAAACACATTCTTGCCGAGTTCTGTTCGGTGTTTATTGGCACCGTCGTAATTACACGTGATGGTGCCCGCACCAATATTGGCGTCGGCACCAACGCTGGCATCGCCCACATAGGCAAGATGATTCGCCTTAGCACCCGGACCCAAGACACTATTTTTTACTTCTACGAAATTACCGACTTTGGCCTGTTCACCAAGTTCTGCGCCAGGCCGCAGTCGCGCATAGGGGCCGATTTGGCATTGTGGGCCGACAACAGCACCATCAACGTGGCTGAACGCATGGATAACAGCGTCCTCACCAATGCTGCAGTTTTTCAATACGCAATTGGCTTCGATAATCGCGCCATCACCGATAACCACATCCCCTTCGATAACCACATTGACGTCTAAAACGACATCAACGCCACAAGACAGTGAACCGCGAATATCGAGACGATTGGCATCCATCACCCGCACGCCATCCGCCATCAAGGCCTTTGCTTGCCTATTTTGATAAGCGCGCTCGAGCTCTTCTAATTGAGCTCGGTCATTGACGCCAGCAATATCACTTGATCTATCCGTGACGACTACGCTCACCTCTCGACCATCGTCTAGCGCCAAGCCAAGCACATCAGGCAGGTAAAACTCACCTTGGACATTGTCATTCGTTACCTGCAGTAACCAGCGATGCAACTCAGAAGCCTGTGCCGCTAATACACCCGTATTAACTTCTGCGACAGCAAGCTCATCTGGCGATGCATCTTTTTGCTCGACCACCTTTGCAAAACAACCATTACTGTCCCTAATAACGCGTCCGTACCCGATCGGGTTATCAAGTGTGGCTGCCAGTAGCACCGGGCTGTGTGAAGCCGCATTGACAACCTCCGAGAGAACCTCAGTTGTCAGCAGCGGTACATCCCCATATAAGACGAGCACTGTGCTTTGCGGTAGACAAGAGGGCGCTGCCTGCAACGCCGCATGACCAGTACCTAGTTGCTCAGCTTGAACATACGTCGTGACATCGGGCGCTGCAATTGCAGCCGATACCTGCTCTGCACCATGCCCAACCACAACGTGGATCCGCTCGGCCTTCAGTTGGCGCGCGGTATCGATGACTCTCATGACCATCGGCCTGCCGGCTAACGGGTGTAGGACCTTTGGAGTCGAGGATTTCATTCGGGTGCCACGACCCGCGGCTAAGATAATGACTTCAAGCATGCAACGAACAGTCCAATACAATAGGCAAAGGATCGCATAGCAATATAACAACTGCTACGGCAAAAGTGCCGCATGGGGGGTATCCGACAATCGTGACGCGATGCGCTAGGGCTTACTTCTGGCTAGCTCAACGCCCGGCGCGATTTTTTAGCTTTCTGAGTGTAGCCAGTTGCGCTGCTGCTTCGGCTAGTTGCGCTGAAGCGCGCCCGTAATCGAGTTCTGAGCTCTGGTTGGCTAAGGCTTCCTCTGCCGCCTTTCGCGCTTCATCGGCAGCGATTTCGTCGAGATCATCACCGCGCACAGCCGTATTAGCCAGAACCGTTACGACATCGCCTTGCACTTCCAAATAGCCGCCGGACACATAAAACACCTGCTCGTCTCCACCTTGCAGAACGAGTCGAACAGTGCCTGGAATTAAGTCCGTTAACAGGGGAGTATGCCCATAAGTCACACCCAACTCACCTTCGGAACCATTGACTACCAACAGTTCTACCAAGCCTGAAAATATTTGAGCTTCTGCGCTAACGATATCGCAGTGAATGGTCATTGCCATTTCAACCTCCGATTTAAGCGCTCATCTTCTCGGCTTTCTCTACAGCCTGCTCAATAGAGCCAATCATATAGAATGCCTGCTCGGGAAGGTGGTCGTACTCACCTGCCAAAATGCCCTTAAAGCCAGCAATGGTGTCTTTTAGGGATACGTAGATACCAGGAGAGCCGGTGAAGACTTCCGCAACGTGGAACGGTTGTGACAAGAACCGCTCAATTTTTCGCGCCCGGGCAACGGTCAGCTTATCTTCTTCCGACAGCTCATCCATCCCCAAAATCGCAATGATGTCTTTAAGTTCCTTGTAGCGTTGCAGCACGGACTGCACACCGCGGGCCACCTCATAGTGTTCCGTTCCGATAATAAGCGGGTCGAGCTGTCGCGATGTTGAGTCAAGCGGGTCTACCGCGGGATAGATGCCTTTGGCTGCAATGTCACGACTTAACACTACCGTTGAATCCAAGTGCGCGAACGTTGTCGCAGGTGAAGGGTCGGTCAAATCATCGGCAGGTACGTAAACAGCCTGAATCGATGTAATAGAGCCCGTTTTGGTCGATGTAATGCGTTCCTGCAGAACACCCATTTCCTCAGCGAGCGTAGGCTGATAACCCACCGCTGATGGCATACGACCCAACAGCGCCGATACCTCTGTTCCCGCCAGGGTGTAACGATAAATGTTATCAACAAACAACAGGACATCGCGGCCTTCGTCGCGAAACTTCTCGGCCATGGTCAAACCTGTCAACGCCACACGCAGACGGTTGCCGGGCGGCTCGTTCATTTGTCCGTACACCATGGCTACTTTTGATTCAGGCAGGTTCTCTACGTTGACAACCTTTGACTCCTGCATCTCGTAGTAGAAGTCATTACCTTCACGCGTTCGCTCACCGACACCCGCAAATACAGACAAGCCGGAGTGCTCTGTGGCAATGTTGTTAATCAACTCCATCATGTTGACCGTCTTACCAACACCCGCACCACCGAACAGTCCAACCTTACCGCCCTTAGCGAATGGGCAAACCAGATCGATCACTTTGATGCCGGTCTCAAGGAGCTCTTCTGATGCTGCAAGTTCCTCATAAGTTGGCGCGGCTCGGTGAATAGAAGCACGCGCTTGCTCACCGATAGGGCCGCGTTCATCAATGGGATTACCCAATACATCCATAATGCGGCCGAGTGTCTCTATACCTACCGGCACTGAAATTGGGGCGCCGGTGTTATCAACAGCCAAACCACGACTCACACCCTCTGACGAACCCATTGCAATTGTCCGTACCACACCGTCGCCCAGTTGTTGCTGAACCTCCAGAGTCAAACCTCTCTCAGCGACCATTAAGGCATCGTATACTTTTGGCACGCTGTCGCGGGGAAACTCTACGTCAACAACCGCGCCAATGACCTGTACAACCTTTCCACTACTCATTTTCGAGTCCTCTGTGTGTTTTCCGCAACGCCTCTGAACCGCGTCGCCGTAAATTCAAAATCGCGCTTAACCAATAGCGGCCGCGCCGCCTACAATTTCCGACAGTTCTTGTGTGATTGCTGCCTGACGAGCCTTGTTGTAAACCAGCTGCAGGTCATCAATTAGTTCACCCGCATTTTCACTGGCGTTCTTCATCGCGATCATTCGCGCCGCTTGCTCACACGCACCATTTTCTACCACCGCCTGATATACCAGTGCCTCGATGTAACGCGCCAACAAACCGTCAAGCAAGTCGCGAGCATCTGGCTCATAAATATAGTCCCAGTGGTGTGCGTACTGCGTCTGCTCATCCGCCTCTAGCGGGAGTAGCTGCTCAGCTTTTGGGTCTTGCGTCATGGTGTTCACAAAATCATTGCTGACCAAGTACAGCTTATCTATGGTGCCATCGGTATAGCTATCGAGCATATGCTTAACCGCGCCAATCAACTGCTCGACCGTTGGCTCCTCGCCAATATCTCGGACACTGGCTACGACATTGCCACCCACAGACCCAAAAAACGCCTGAGCCTTAGCACCAATCAAACATAAATCAACCGCCTGCCCTGCGTCCGAATATGTCTTCATTGACTGTAGCGCGCGTTTGAACAAGTTGATGTTCAAGCCGCCACATAGGCCTCGATCTGACGACACAACTATGTAGCCTACGCGTTTAACCTCTCGCTGCTGCATGTACGCATGGCGGTATTCGGCAGAGGCATTTGCAATATGGCCAATCACGCCGCGCATTCGTCGGGCATAAGGCTTACCAACTTCCATACGATCTTGCGCGCGGCGCATCTTGCTCGCCGCGACCATTTCCATCGCACTGGTGATTTTTTGAGTGCTTCTAATACTCGAGATCTTGGTGCGGATTTCCTTACCAGCGGCCATTGCTATTTACCAAGTCTGCGTTGAAATAAAGGCCTCAAGGCCCGCCTTAAAGGCTGCCTCGCGGTCGCCATTCCAGTCACCATCCGCTGCAATTTCCTGCATCAAAGAGCCATGCTCAGCGTGCATGTATGACAACAATGCAGATTCGAAATCGGAAATCTTCTCAACATCAACGGCCTTCAAATGACCTTCATTTGCGGCGTACAGCAACAAACCCATCTCTGCGACTGACTGTGGTGCGTATTGTTTCTGCTTCATCAGCTCTGTGACTCGTTCACCGTGTTCTAGCTGAGCCTTTGTCGCCTCATCTAGGTCAGATGCAAACTGCGAGAAGGCCGCAAGTTCGCGGTACTGGGCGAGTGCGGTACGAATACCACCGGATAACTTTTTAATAATCTTTGTCTGCGCCGCACCACCAACACGCGATACCGAGATGCCGGCGTTCATGGCAGGGCGTACGCCTGCGTTGAACATATCGGCTTCTAAAAAGATTTGCCCATCGGTAATCGAAATAACGTTAGTCGGAACAAACGCTGACACGTCACCCGCTTGTGTTTCAATCACAGGCAGTGCCGTTAACGATCCCGTTTTGCCTTTGACTTCACCATTCGTAAACGCTTCTACATAGTCTGCATTTACTCGCGCAGCACGTTCAAGCAGCCGCGAGTGTAGATAGAAAACGTCTCCAGGGTACGCTTCTCTACCCGGCGGACGCCTCAACAGCAGGGAGATCTGACGGTAAGCAACCGCTTGTTTGGACAGATCATCATAAATAATTAACGCGTCCTCACCGCGATCGCGATAATACTCGCCCATCGTGCAACCGGCGAAAGGCGCCAAATACTGCATCGCCGCGGGGTCTGAGGCATTGGCTGCAACCACAATGGTGTGGTCCATGGCACCGTGCTCTTCCAGTTTGCGCACCACTGATGCGACCGAAGATGCTTTTTGGCCAACGGCGACGTACACACACTTAATGCCTGTACCTTTTTGATTGATAATGGCATCGACGGCGATAGCTGTTTTCCCGATCTGTCGGTCCCCGATAATCAGCTCGCGCTGACCACGGCCAATAGGCACCATCGCATCAATAGCTTTTAAGCCGATTTGCACAGGCTGATCGACAGATTGCCGAGCGATAACGCCGGGCGCGATTTTTTCAAGCGCATCTGTCAGTGTGGTTGCTATGGCTCCCTTGCCATCGATCGGATTACCCAGTGCATCTACCACACGTCCCTGGAGCTCTGGACCAACGGGAACCTCTAAGATGCGACCTGTGCATCGACAGCTCTGTCCTTCGGCCAGTTGCTTGTAGTCACCTAAGACGACGGCGCCAACCGAATCTCGCTCCAAGTTGAGCGCAAGGCCGAAGACGTTGCCATCAAATTCAATCATCTCGCCGTATTGCACATCGGTGAGGCCGTGAATACGGATAATTCCGTCTGTAACGGAGACGATGGTCCCTTCATTTGTCGCTTGCGACGTCACATCGAGCTGCGATATGCGTTGCTTGATAATGTCACTGATTTCCGACGGGTTCAGTTGTTGCATGACCGGTTCCTCTGTCAAGATTTCAACGCAGTCGCCAGCTTGTGCAAGCGCCCACGAACTGAGCCGTCGACAACCATATCGCCGGCCCGAATAATGGCTCCCCCGATAAGGGAAGAATCAATTTCAACAGTCATATCGACTGTCTTACCGAGCTTTGCTGACAGTGATGCCGACAATTGCTCGAGTGTCATATCGGCCACATCAAATGCGCTGGTGACAGTGACCTTTGCAGCGGCATCCAACGATGCCTTCAGCTCAGCAAACAGAACGGCCACGTGACCCACTAACGCCAATCGCTGGTTCTCAGCCATTACCGCGACAAACTGAGCAACGCCCGCTGGAGCGTCAGCACCCAGCACAGCAATAACGGTACTAGCCCTTTGCGCTGCCGTGGTCGCTGGATCGTCAAGCACTTTAGCAACCGCAGGTTCGGCTACCACTGCCGCCAACATACCTAAGGCGTCGTGCCACTGGTCCACTGAACCGTTATCAATAGCGAATTGAAACGCGGCTCGCGCATACGGTCTGGCCAGCGTAGTAGGCTCAATCACGCTTACTGCTCCTTCACTAACTGCTCAAGTAGCGCAGCGTGTTTTTCCGCATCGATTTCAGCTGCTAGCACTTTTTCAGCACCCGCCATCGCTAGGGCGCTGACCTGAGAGAGAAGTTGCTCTCTTGCCTGAGCTTTTTCACGCTCCACTTCCGCAGACGCCAACTCTTTCACACGATCAGCTTCGACAACCGCAGCCGCCTTTGCTTCGTCAATCACCGTACTGGCCCGCTTGTTGGCAGCATCGACGATGGCTGAGGCTTCTTTCTTTGCTTCAGACAGCCGATCAACCGCTTCTTTTTGCGCAAGCTCTAGGTCGTGACTCGCACGATCTGCAGCCGCTAAACCATCGGCAATTTTTTGCTGTCGCTCTTCCATAGCCGCGAGAATCGGTGGCCATACATAACGCATGCAAAACACCACAAACGCCAAAAAAGCCACGATCTGTCCAATGATGGTCAGATTAATGTTCACAGTTATCTCCTGTGGAAATTACGCTCGCCTACACACCGGCGAGGAAATAAAGAGTAATTAGCCTGCAACCACAAAAATGAGGTACATGGCGATACCGACGCCAATAATTGGAATCGCGTCGACAAGTCCGGCGCCCAAAAAGAATGTACCTTGGAGACGCGAAGCCAACTCAGGCTGACGCGCAGAGCCCTCGATAAGCTTGCCACCCAAAATACCCACGCCAATAGCAGCACCCATGCCGCCCAAGCCCATCATTATCGCCGCTGCGATGTAGATCATTTCCATTGTTGTCTCCTATTGAGTCTTAGTATGGAAGGTCAGAAATTAGTGGTCCTCGTGTGCCATGCTGAGGTACACGATGGTAAGGACCATGAAAATAAATGCCTGGAGTGTTATGACCAGGATGTGGAAAATCGCCCACCCCAACTGCAGTAGAGCCGCTGGTAACAACCAGAAAACACCGGCCCCAAACAGCGCCGCAATCAAAATGAAGATCATCTCGCCCGCGTACATATTGCCGAATAAGCGAAGGCCGAGAGAAAAGGGCTTAGCAAGAAGGCCGACAACCTCCATGAATAAGTTCACTGGGATAAATGCCCAGTGGTTAAACGGATTCATGGTGAGCTCACGAACAAAACCAAAGCCTTTGACTTTAATCGAGTAGAACAACATCAAGAAAAACACCCCAATCGCCATACCCATCGTGATATTCGGGTCGGTCGAGGGGACGATTTTCTGATATTCAACACCGGCAAACAGCATCAGCTCTGGCACGACATCGACAGGAATAAGGTCCATCAAATTCATCAAAAAGACCCATACAAAGATCGTTAGCGACAAGGGTGCTATCAGCTTATTTTTGCCGTGGAACGTGTCCTTCACCTGGTTATCGATAAATTCAACAATCATTTCGATAAAGTTAAGTAAGCCAGAGGGGGCATCCGCAGATGCTCGAACTGCCGCCCAACGAAACAGCATACAAAATACCAAGCCGAGGCCGATAGACCACCCCAAGGAATCAACGTGAACCGCATTGAACCCCATGGCCGCAATCTCGTCCGCACCATGTGCGAACGTCCACTCACCACCCGCCGCTACGGTATCGCCGTCGTGCCGCTCAAACCCCTCAGGCAACTTGCCGTACGTCAGGTTCGTTAAGTGATGGACGATATAATCCGATACCGTCTTTTCTTCACCAGCTGCTGCCATTACCTACTGCCCCGTTTAAACATCGCCATCGAACGACGTTTACCCCTACTTATCTTCGTGCTTCGCTGCCAAGTGATAAAACACTGGGCTACTCACCAAAACCACCATCGCGCCCAAAAACAGCGCTCCGGGCTGCGGATCCGAAGTGGTCACAAACCATGCTCCGAACAACAACGCACTCAAACCAAACTTTACAGCGCCTAGCAGCGCCGGCACCTGAGCACCAAAACGGCTAAACAAGCTCGATGCTAGCCATATCTGGGGTAGCGCTATTACACCAGCGCCGACCCAAACCACCATGGCTGAACGCCGATCCAAAAAAATCCATGTCAAAACCGAAACCGCGGCAATAACAATACACGTTCTTAACAACGCCGTTACGAGATTCCGAGCCAACATACGCTGCGTGTACTCACTCACTCAACCGTACCTACTAAGGCCTCGAGCGCGCGCAAGTCTATTCGAATTGACATACGGCATCAACAAAGCAAAGTGCCAACTTTTAGTTGATCCGATTCAATATGCCGTCAAGTACATCGAGGTCGCTGTACTGAATAATCAGTTTTCCCCGACCATTTTTATTTTCTATCACGACTTTAGTTCCAAACCGCTCGGATAAAGAGCGCTCAAGGCGATCTATATCTGGGTCTTTGCGTTCCGCTGTCGCATCCGTACTTGGCGCCAACAATGCCTTTACTAAGGCTTCGGTTTGGCGGACGGATAATCGACTATCGATCACTTTTCTGGCGGCTCGAATTTGCGTGCCGCCATCGAGTGCTAGAAGCACTTTACCGTGGCCCGCATCGAGGAGGCCGCGCTCCAGCATTTCCGACACCTCGCGTTCAAGTGATAACAAACGCAGTAGATTCGCTATTACAGGTCTCGACTTGCCAACAGCCGTCGCTACTTCTTGCTGGCTTAAAGCAAATTCCGTTTGAAGCCGTTTTAACGCTCTGGCCTCCTCGAGCGGGTTTAAATTTTCCCGTTGAATGTTTTCGATTAGCGCCATTGCAATAGCGGTCTCATCGCTAATATCACGAACAATGGCTGGTATTACATCAAGTGAGGCGATTTGGCTGGCTCGCCACCGCCTCTCTCCTGCAACGATCTCGAAGCGATCATTACCGATTGACCGAACAACGATAGGCTGCATAACCCCTTGCGAGCGAATGCTATCGGCTAATTCAGTCAATGCGGTTTCATCAAAATCAACGCGCGGTTGATACTTTCCGCGCTGCAGTTGCTCTAGTCTTAGTTGTCGCAAACTACCGTTGTTAGCGCCAATTGACTCCTGTTGAGAGTGACTCGCTATCGGCGCTTTAGCGAGTTCTGTGCCGAGTAGAGCATCTAGTCCTCGATTCAATTTTCGTTTTTTTTCGGTCATTAGTCAGTTCCAAACTCGCCTGCGTTATTGACGCCGCATAAACTCTTCAGCAAGTGCCATATACGCCCGAGCGCCTCTCGAATACCTGTCATACACGATTCCGGGCTGCCCATGACTCGGCGCCTCGGCCAGACGAACATTTCTAGGAATTACCGTGCGATATACCAAATTACCGAAGTGGCTGAACAGCTGTTCTGATACTTCCGACGTCAATGAATTACGGGGATCATACATCGTTCTGAGAATACCCTCGATTTCTAAATCGGCATTTACTGTTTCATTGATACGTCGAACACTACCCAGCAGTGCCGATAAACCCTCTAATGCGAAGTACTCGCACTGCATTGCGATAATCACTGATTGGCAGGAAACCATAGCATTGACCGTCAACATGTTGAGTGATGGCGGACAGTCGATAAGAACGATATCGTAATTATCTTGGCCTTGTAGCAAACCCTGTTTTAATCGCATTTCTTTGCCGTCGACCTGAATAAGCTCGACCTCAGCTGCTGTTAGATCGCCATTCGCTGGAAGCACAGAAAACCCACCAGTAGGCGACTCAACCGTGCACTCACGTAAGGTCGCCTCGGCTAACAACAGATCTAACACTGAAAAGTCGACCTTATTCTTCTCTATCCCCGACGACATTGTTGCGTTGCCTTGTGGGTCCATATCGACCAACAAAATACGCTGCCCCATTTGTGCAAGCGACGCTGCCAGATTAACCGTAGTGGTCGTTTTGCCTACGCCACCTTTTTGGTTTGCTATTGCAATGACTTTCATTTAGACCGCTCTACCCGTTTTAAGACAGCTAATTGCCTAACATCGTCTAACCCTGGAACCTGCAGTGTCACTTGCTCACACAACTGAATCGATGAGTCTAATAACGCTATTTCTGTGTCAATAGTTTGAGCTTTCATCGCCAGCCATACACCCGTCGAATTCAATAAATGTTCAGTCACTTTACACATGCGCTGCACATCCGAAAATGCTCTGGTTACCACCGCATCTGCCCTTATTTTGGGCTGGTATTCCTCTGCTCGGGACTCGATTATGTCAACGTTATCCAGCTGCAATTGCTGTCGGACTTGGTATAAAAACCGCGTTTTCTTCCCATTGCTATCGAGCAAAACGAAGTTCTTCTCAGGAAAACACAACGCCAGTGGTATGCCCGGTAGTCCTGCGCCAGTGCCGACATCACATATGCGCTGATACGGGGTCAAATGAGAAGCTATCGATAAACTATCCATCACGTGCTTGCTAACCATCTCGAGTGGCTGACGTACTGCTGTCAAGTTATAGGGCTTGTTCCATTTAGCCAATAAACTCAAGTATCGCTGCAGTGGCTCAGTAAGCGCTGCGTTAAGATTGAGAAAGGTAAGTCCAGACTGAATCTTTGCCTCTAAGCGATCAGCCATTGCTAACAACGCGATCAAGGTCTGAACGACTGTGCCGCTTCAAATAAACCAATAAAAGAGACAACGCTGAGGGTGTAACGCCTGGTATTCGACTAGCGCGCGCTAGATTACTCGGCTTGATCGCTGTCAGCTTTTGACAGATCTCGTTTGATAAACCCGACACCTCAGAAAAGCTAAAATCGGGCGGGATTAGCGTATCCTCGTGGCGTTTCAAGCGATCAATTTCGTCTTGCTGTCGCGCAATGTAGCCCGCGTATTTCACTTTCGTCTCGATATGGTCGGCCGTTGCCGAATCCAGAGCAACATCACCCTTAAGCCCTGCAACATCGCGATACGATAATTCGGGACGACGAACCAAGTCGGCCATCGAATATTCTCGCGTGATAGGCGACTTCAATTTCGTTGCTAGGCACTCCGCAGCGGGTGTTTCAGGGTGGATAAACGTGGCTTCTAATCGCACCAACTCCTGCTCGATCACCTGCCTTTTTTCTTTATATGCTTGCCAATGCGGCTCAGTAATAAGGCCAAGATGTTTACCTTTTGGTGTCAGGCGCTCATCAGCATTATCCTCTCTGAGTTGCAGTCGGTACTCTGCTCGAGAGGTAAACATGCGGTACGGTTCTTGCGTCCCTAAAGTCACTAAGTCATCGACTAAAACGCCGATATAAGCCTCATCTCTTCTAGGTTCCCAGGCGTCCAAATCGTGTGTGTATCGCGCTGCATTTATGCCGGCTAGCAGGCCTTGTGCGGCGGCTTCTTCATATCCTGTAGTGCCGTTTATTTGGCCTGCAAAAAACAATCCAGGTAGGTGTCGCGTCTGCAAGCTATGCATCAGATCTCTGGGATCAAAATAATCGTACTCGATCGCGTAACCTGGACGGGTGATGTGCGCGTTTTCAAGACCTGAAATGGAACGGACCATCGCATCCTGTACGTCAAATGGTAACGAGGTTGAAATCCCATTTGGATACAGTTCAGTTGTCGTTAAGCCCTCTGGCTCCAAAAAAATCTGGTGGTCGCTTTTATCGGAAAATCGATGAACCTTGTCCTCTATACTCGGACAGTAGCGCGGTCCAGTACCCTCAATGACACCACTATACATCGGCGATCTATCCAATCCGCCTCTGATAATATCGTGCGTGTCCTCGTTCGTCCTCGTGATCCAGCAACACACTTGTTGTGGATGTTGAGACGCCGAACCAAGCTGAGACATTACAGGTCTGGGCTCGTCACCCCATTGTTCTTGAAGTTTAGAGTAATCGACCGTATTACCGTCTATCCGCGGAGGTGTTCCCGTTTTTAAACGATCTATCCGTGGACACATCTCGCGTAATCGGTCTGCCAAGGTAATAACTGAAGCATCACCCATCCGGCCACCCAAGTGATTTTCGAGTCCGATATGGATTTTACCGTTAAGAAAAGTACCCGCCGTTAGCACACAGGCTGGTGCCGAAAAACATATTCCTGTCGCCGTAATAACACCAGAAACGGTATTACCCGTTAAACTAATATCATCAACAGCGTCCTGAAATATCGTTAAGTTAGGTTCAGCAAAAAGTATCTGTCGGATCGCATTTCGATAAAGCACGCGGTCTGCTTGCGCCCGAGTTGCTCTGACTGCCGGTCCTTTGCGCGCATTGAGCACTCTGAATTGAATGCCCGCCAAATCAGTCGCTCGAGCCATGGCGCCGCCTAAGGCGTCAATTTCGCGTACAAGATGCGATTTCCCTATGCCACCGATGGCAGGATTACAGGACATTTGTCCTAGCGTATCGATTGAATGCGTAATGAGTAGCGTACGCGATCCCGCCCTGGCCGATGCTAAAGCCGCTTCTGTTCCGGCGTGACCGCCGCCAACCACGATGACATCAAATGAACGAAGTGAACGCATATGTTTAGCTGCGATTCAAAAAGGAGGGGGAGTATACGAGTTTTTCTGGTGAAACTTAAATCGGGGCCTCTGTGAGGTAGCAGTATTTACACTCTTTAAAAACGGGACTTTGGTTTTTGTGCACTAATTTATCGGCGGCGCAGATTGCCGGTAATTTGAGAAAGAATCCGATTTTATTAGTCATTATTTATAATTCTTTTTAGAAGAATAGATACTTAGATGTTGTTGTTATTAGGGGCTAAAAAAATGTGGACAATCACGGTAATAGCGCGCTGTGCTTGCCTTTAAACCGATCACAACCCCGCTGATATGTGACGTAAAAAGGCACAATAATTAATGTATCAATGGTGGATATGTTGTCTCGTTGTTTTTCCTTTACGCGGTGCTCATTGTGCGCACAGACCTATAAACAGGGTTATCACCAAGAAATAAGCCGCAACAGTATGAAGTAAAGTCGAGCGTCGGGATGATCGGCGAATAATATCGGTTTGTGGATCAATGTGTGGAAAGCTAGGTGAACAAGTTCTTATTTACCTATGCAAAAACTGCTGAAGATTTCGCCAAGGATGTCATCGCTTGAAATCTTTCCTGTCAGCGAGTCGATAGCGGTTTGTACACTTTTTAGGTCTTCAGACAGTAACTCTGCTGCATTGTGGTCATTGAACCGAACTAAGCTCGCTTCAAGTAACCGGTGCGCGTCGCTTAATGCATCGATATGTCGCGCGCGCGCGCTGAATTCAGATTGATGTTGACCCTGTGAGAGTAGTACTTCGTCGATGGTGTCAATTAAGCACTCTACACCGAGGTTGTTGGTGGCACTTAAGGCGACACAGGGTTGGGCTACATCACAGTTAAAGCGACCTGGTTGTCGTCCGGATAGATCGATCTTATTGTGAATGTTAATTTTGATCGCATTGTCGGGTAACCAAGAACTATCGATGTGATTCGGCTGGCAGTCATCTACGACGTTTAAAACTAAATCAGCGGTCTGCGTACTGGCTTTGGCACGTCTGACCCCCTCTTGTTCTATGAAGTCGTTAGATTCTCGGATGCCTGCAGTATCAATGATGTCGATGGCTACAGAGCGCGTGATAATAGAATGCTTCAGAGTGTCTCGTGTAGTTCCAGCGACGCTGGTTACAATCGCTACATCGTCGTGTGCTAGCGCGTTGAGCAAACTACTTTTTCCTGCGTTAGGGGCACCAATAAGGACGGCCGAGTAACGCTGCGTTTTTCGTTGAGATGCTGACACCGTATCGAGCAGTTGCGATATGGTTTTGAGGCATTCTTGCAGTCGTGAAATGACGTCGTATTGACTCATAACATCGATATCTTCGTCTGGAAAGTCGATGGACGCCTCTGTCAGAGCACGCAGTTCAGTTAATGTTGCCGAGAGTTCGTCAACGAGTGCGGAGAAGGTACCTGACAGGGAGGCGGTAGCCAATGTGGCAGCAGTTTCTGTTTCAGCGTTGATCAGGTCGGCAATCGCTTCTGCCTGTAAAAGATCGATTTTACCGTTGAGAAAGCTGCGCTCCGAAAACTCTCCGGGCCGTGCTGACCTTGCACCAAGTTCGAGGCATCGTGATAACAACGAGTTGAGCACAATGTGCCCACCATGTGCTTGTATTTCGACTACGTGCTCGCCTGTAAATGAACGTGGTTTGGGAAAGTAAATGGCGAGTCCAGAGTCGATGGGGTCGTGGTTTTTAGAGAAAAAAGATCTGTAATGGGCGTATCTAGGTTGTAACTCGCTGCGGGTGAGGAGTTGCGCTATGTCGAGCGATTTGGGACCGCTTAGTCGAACGATACCAACTGGACCATTACCGCGGGGAGTAGCGATTGCTGCGATGGTGTCGGTATCTAAGGTAGTCATGTAAAGAGCGTCTAACGTGCAGCGGCACGCTCAATCTGCTTTGTGATGACGTATTGCTGCCCAAAGGATAAAAGGTTGTTGCACAGCCAATACAAGACTAACCCAGATGGAAACCACATCATTAGAAACGTAAATGCAATCGGCATATACATCATGACTTTAGCTTGGATTGGATCCGGTGGAGCGGGGTTTAAGCGCTGCATCAACCACATGCTAATACCCATGAGTATGGGAAGGATGAAGTAAGGGTCCATAGCAGATAAATCGTCGATCCAGAGCATAAATGGCGCGTGGCGGAGTTCTACTGACTCTAGTAATACCCAATAAAGCGCAATAAAAACGGGCATTTGAACCAGCATAGGTAAGCACCCACCCATGGGATTGATTTTCTCTTTTTTCCACAGCTCCATCATGGCCTGCTGTTGTTTTGCTTTGTCTTCGGCGTACTGATCGCGAATGCTTTGTATCTTTGGCTGCACCGTTCGCATTTTTGCCATTGACTTATAGCTAGCAGCGGATAGCTGAAAGAATACGAGCTTGATAATCAGGGTAAGAATAATGATTGATAAACCCCAGTTAATGACAAACTGTTGAATTAACGTCAGCAACCAAAATAATGGTTGCGCAAGCCACCATAGCCAACCGTAGTCGATAACAAGATCGAGGTTTTCGGCTAATGTAGCCAAAATCACTTGGTCTTTAGGTCCGATGTAGAGTGTCTGAGAAATCGCTGCGGAATCGCCTGGTGATATCTCGGTTGCTGCGTTCTTGTAGCCAATGACGTTGTCACCGTTTCTAAGTCGGCTTGCAAAAAAGTCATGTGTAGCAGTTTGTGATGGGATCCAGGCTGAGACAAAATAATGCTGCAGGATAGCGACCCATCCAGCAGGAAGATTTTTGGAAAACGGTTCGTCGTCGAGGTCAGAAAACTTTAGCTTGGTATACCGCTGGTCCGGCTGAGTGAGAGCGCCACCAAGGTAGGGGCTTACTCCAAGACCGACACTACCGTCAGGCGCTTCCGTGTTATCGCGCTTAAGCTGTGCAAACGATGTCACCGACATCACCGAATTACTGTCATTTACGATATCGAAGGTAACGTCGACGTCGTAACGCTCATCATATGCGGTAAACAATTTGTAAACACGCAAAGCAGAAGTTTGGTTACCTGCCCACGCTAGCGTGAGGGTTTTGCTACCGTCTGGATTGGTGCTTACCCCTTGGCTTACATACCGTGCCCGATTGTTGCTAGTGTCAATGCCGTCTCGGCCAATAAGGCCGCTTTGGGCCACGTAACGCCGCAACGCGTTATTTTCTAGGAGTCTAAAAGGTTGGTTGGGCGTGTCGATGCGGACAGGAAACTTAGGAAGAGACGCTGAAACAATGTCGCCGCCATTCGCTGTAATCACGAGTTCTAGCGCGTCAGTGTTTAGCGTATACGAGTCGCCTTCGCTGATTGGCAGTGTGAGATCTTTTTGCGGGGTGCTAACGGATGGGATACCGCCGTCGAGGGCGGGTGCAGTGGTCGATGTGGATTGCGGGGCGGTCTGTTCAATGGCATCAGCGTAGAAAGCGGTTTGCTGTTTATTGATCTCATTTGAATACTGGTTCCATTCAATGAGCAACATCAGCGATATAACAGCGCTGGTACTTATTAACACTAACCGTATTGGATCCATTACTTCCTCAGTATCAACGATCGTTTGATTTTAATGCGGTCACATTTTCTGGGACAGGATCATAACCGCCGTCGGCCCACGGATGACAGCGCGAAATCCGTTTTATGGCGAGAACAGCACCTAAAACAGCTCCGTGTTGGTTTATGGCTGCGATAGCGTAGGCAGAACAACTGGGGTAATACCGGCAGCGACTGCCGATCAGTGGGCTAATACAGACCTGATAGAGTCGAATAGGCAGCGTTAAAGCGCGCCTGATTAACGAACGAAGGTAAGCCATTTTCTACAGGCCTCGCGACGCGCGATCAAGTTTGCGCCAGATCCGGTCGAGGTCTCGCGTAAGCTCGTCATTGGATAATTCGCTGGCGCCCCGTCGTGCCATGAAGACTAAATCCATTGAGTTCGGTAAATGGTGATTTCGAAAATACTCTCTAACTAGGCGTTTCACGCGATTGCGTTGGCAGGCTAGCCGGATGTTTTTTTTTGCGACGATCACGCCTAATCTCGATGTATCACGTGCCGTAGATACGCTCAAAACTGTACCGGCAGAGGCGGAGGCGCGAAGAGTGGAGTTATCGAACACGCAGGAATAATCGCTGGCATTCAGGAGGCGCGAAGCCTTTGGAAACTGATGGGACATGTTCATGATGCCCCAGATCGCTTATGCCGATAAACGGAGACGGCCGCGAGCGCGTCGGCGGGCAAGGATCTTACGGCCGTTTTTTGTTGCCATGCGCGCGCGAAAGCCATGACTGCGCTTTCTCTTTAGTACGCTGGGTTGGAATGTACGCTTCATCGTTTGGGCCTGCCGTTTGTTGCGCTGTTCTTGGGGGGCGAGATTATAGGTAGCTACTCTACCGCTGGCAATACTTATTACGCCGAAAAGCCAGCCCCACGCTTGGCATGTGTTTTTTTCATATTTTTTTGCTGTTAGTAACCACTCACTCGAACAGGGTTGCTTCGGACTGTATTTAACCTTTTTGACGACGCGGGACGAGGTTTTTACCACATAAAAAACATAGGTTATACATAAGTTATACACACAAAAAATAAAATAATACTTGACCTTTTTGTTTTTAAAAAAGCCAAAATAAAAATCATAAAGCATTGATTTTAATGAGATTTATTTTTGTTGAACTGGAGATAAATGTGTGGATAACTATGTACACCCATGGCGTTTGGGCCGAAAGTTGAGCTAATAGCTCAGACTAAGCGGCAGGCGCATACTTAACCGCAGAGACTAATAACAACATGCAGCACATAATTTCTTCAACGCCGGCTTCACGTTCCAACGCTACACGATGGGCCCGATGTCTAGAAATGTTAAAAAACGAAGTCCCGGTAGTTCAATTTAACACCTGGGTTCGGCCATTGTCTGTGGTAGAGGAGGCGGCAGCATTTACTCTGCGCGCTCCCAATCGTTTCATCAGAGATTTTGTTGAGGAAAAATACAGTAACCAAATAAGCGCATGTTTAGCCGCAATCGACACAACACGCGATCCTGTACCAATTACCGTGATAACAGGCGTTGAGCAGGCATCACCGTTTTCTCGCATAACACCAGATGTCGATCGGGCTGGGTCATCGGCGCATAGCGATACTCGCATCGACGGCCACGGTGATTCGGCCGTATCGTCAAGCAGTCCTCAGGCTCGAGCTCCGGTGGCGCCCGCGGCGGTGTCCCCAGCGGTTGTAGCTCCAGCGGTAATAGTGCCTTCCCACCAGCACAATCTCGTTGATGGTTACACGTTCTCCAATTTTGTTGAAGGTAAGAGCAACCAACTTGCTATGGCTGCTGCGCAACAGGTGTCAGAGAGCCCGGGTGATTCGTATAACCCGCTGTTTTTATACGGTGGTGTTGGTCTGGGTAAAACGCACCTAATGCACGCCGTCGGAAATGCGCTGCGACAAAGAAAACCCGATGCAAAAATAGTGTACCTCCACAGTGAGCGGTTTGTTGCTGACATGGTCAAAGCCTTACAACTGAACGCAATTAATGACTTCAAGCGTTTTTACCGGTCGGTTGATGCCCTGTTGATTGACGATATTCAGTTTTTCGCAAATAAAGACAGAAGTCAGGAGGAGTTTTTCCACACATTCAATGCGCTGCTGGAAGGTGGTCAGCAGATGATTCTCACCTGTGACCGCTATCCTAAGGAGATCGACGGTGTGGAGGAGAGGCTAAAAAGCCGGTTTGGGTGGGGACTAACCGTCGCAGTCGAGCCGCCGGAATTAGAAACGCGTGTGGCGATTCTAATGAAAAAAGCAGAGCAATCTGGCATTGATATTTCACATGAGGCGGCGTTTTTTATCGCTCAGCGTGTGCGCTCCAATGTGAGAGAGCTCGAGGGTGCACTCAAACGCGTCATTGCTAGTGCTAACTTTACTGGTAGGCCTTTTGATATAGAGCTCATAAAGGAGAGCCTTAAAGACTTGTTGGCACTGCAAGACAAACAAGTATCGCTTGAAAACATCAAGCGGATTGTTGCGGAGTACTACAAGATCAAGTTGGCAGATCTACTGTCTAAGCGGCGAAATCGATCAATAGCTCGGCCGCGCCAGGTGGCAATGGCATTGTCCAAAGAGCTAACAAATCATAGCCTTCCTGAAATTGGCGATGCATTTGGGGGAAGAGATCACACGACAGTGCTGCACGCATGTCGTAAGATAGCGGAGTTGCGAGGATCAACGACGGACATTAGGGAAGATTATAAGAACTTACTGCGCTCGTTAACTACGTAATGGGGGCGCTGTAGGTCGGACAGGAGAGATCGTAAGGATGAAGTTTTCGGTATCGCGGGATGCATTGATTAAGCCGTTAAACCTTGTTGCAGGGGTTGTTGAGCGACGGCAGACATTGCCAATTCTGTCCAATGTGTTGCTTAGCTTGGAAGGCAACCGCGTGTCGCTTACGGGGACTGATCTTGAGGTCGAGCTCGTGGGACGCGTCGAGGTGGTGAATGAGGGGCCCGACGGTGATATTACTGTGCCAGCGCGAAAACTGGTTGATATTTGCAAAAGCCTCCCTGACGGCGTTGATATCGCATTTACTGTTGAAGATGGAAAGGTAACAGTCAAAGCTGGGCGGAGCCGATTTACGCTGTCGACGTTGCCTGCGGTTGAATTTCCTACGGTCGAGGCTGGTGAGGGTGAGGTAGAGCTTGAGTTAGCAAAGGGCTTAGTTCGTCAAATGATTGAGCGGACTGGTTTTGCAATGGCGCAACAAGACGTGCGGTATTACCTAAACGGCATGTACCTTGAAATAAAGGATAGTCGCTTGCGGTTTGTCGCAACAGATGGGCATCGATTGGCGTTATGTACAGCACCTAGCTCGGTGAGCGCCGATGATCGGTCAGTTATTGTGCCGCGCAAAGGGATTTTAGAATTGGCTCGGCTGTTAGATGGCGACGGCTCGGTGACCCTGAGCATGGGATCTAATCACATCAGAGCAAGTACCGATCAGTTCACCTTCACATCAAAGCTGGTCGACGGCAAATTTCCCGAGTACGAGAGAGTACTGCCGAGGTCGCCTGATAAGTCAGTCACAGGTGATCGGGCCGAATTGCGCCAGGCGTTTACTCGAACGGCTATCTTATCGAACGAGAAGTACCGCGGTGTAAGGCTGTCGCTCACACCGGGCTCTCTTGAGATAACTGCGAATAATCCAGAGCAAGAACAAGCGGAAGAGATGGTGCCAGTGGACTATTCGGGCGAGGCCCTGGAGGTCGGTTTTAATGTCAGTTATCTCTTGGATGTAATGGGCGTTTTGTCCGGCTCAAAGGTGCGTGTATCTCTTTCAGACTCTGCAAGTTCTGCGCTGATTGAAGACGGCGACGCCAGTGATTCTGATGTAGGACCGGAAGCACTGTACGTCGTGATGCCGATGCGGCTATAGGGTTATTTGCCGCGCCTTGATTACGCAGCTGGAAATCAATAAGCTCAGAAATATCAATGAGTTACATGTAGGCATGTCGTCCGGCGTCTCGTTGTTTCTGGGCCCCAACGGTGCTGGTAAGACCACAATATTAGACGCGGTCCACCTGCTCGGAACGGGGAAGTCGTTCACCACGTCGCAATCACTAAAGGCAATACAAGAGGGCTGCTCAGGCTTTCGGGTGGTGGGGCGGCTGCGCTTTGGCGGTTCCGAAACGGTTGTTGGATTGAGTCGCTTACGGGGTGGGGGTGGCGAGACCCGGTTGGCAGGCGGGCAGGTCAAGACGCTATCCACGCTGGCTCGCGAATTACCTATTGTGTTGCTGAATACAGATACCCTTAACGTTCTGCGCGAGGGCCCAGAGGCAAGGCGGCGGTTAATTGATCAGGTCGTGTTCCACGTGGAACAGTCCTATGGTGGTATTTGGCAGCGATATTCTCACGCGCTTAAACAGAGAAACGCGCTACTTCGTCGGGGCATTAGCGACGATAAGGCCTGGATCAGTGAGTTGGCCGCGCTTGGTGAGGAGTTGCATGCCGCTCGTGCAAGAGCGGCTTCGCTGCTTTCAGAGGCGCTGTCATCGGTAATAACGGCTATGAATTTGCGTTTGCCCGCGGTCCGATTGTCGTTGTCGTCGGGTTGGAAACAAGGCCTATCGTTGGCTGAGGCGCTTGAGGTGGGTCGGGTCGGTGACCTTCACCGTGGCTATACCCAAATTGGACCGCACCGAGGCGACCTTCACTGTCACGTGGGTGGGGTTTTGGCGCAGGATGGTCTATCTCGGGGTCAAATGAAGGTGTTGATGTCGGCGGTGAGGATAGCACAGGGCCGAGTTTTGGCTGAGGCAACTCGTCGCCCTCCCGTTTTTTTATTGGATGACGTGGGCTCGGAGTTGGATCCCGCTGGTGCCGAAGCTATTTTTTCATTGTTAGCAGCAAGTGGAAGCCAGGTGCTTGGGACCGCCGTGTTTTCCGGCGATATACCGACGTGGGTGGGTGATGGCGGTTGCCGCATGTTCCACGTGGAACAGGGAATGATCATAGACGCCAATTAAGTGGCATAATGCGCGTAGAGTTAAGGGAGATCACATGGAAGACAATACCTCAGGTGCCGAAGAGGCAAACTATGATTCATCAAGCATCAAAGTGCTCAAAGGGCTTGACGCTGTCCGTAAGCGACCTGGTATGTACATTGGTGATACCGATGATGGCACTGGTCTACACCACATGGTTTTCGAGATTGTCGATAACTCTATCGACGAGGCCTTAGCGGGTCATTGTAGCCAGATTGATATTGTGATTCACCCCGATGAGTCGGTGAGCGTGAGTGATAATGGTCGTGGCATACCGACCGAACAGCATGAAGAGGGCGTATCTGCAGCAGAAGTGATTATGACGGTGCTGCACGCGGGCGGTAAGTTTGACGACAACACTTACAAAGTGTCAGGGGGATTGCACGGTGTGGGTGTGTCGGTGGTCAATGCGTTGTCAGAAGAGCTTCGTTTGACGATACGACGTCAAGGAATGCTTCATGAGCAAGTATATCGGCATGGTGTTCCTGATTCGCCACTCGCGGCTATTGGTGAAACACAAGAGTCGGGCACAGCAGTTCGGTTTAAGCCATCTGGTGACACGTTCTCAAATATTAAATTTCACTTTGATATATTGGCTAAGCGTCTGAGAGAGTTGGCCTTTTTGAATTCAGGGGTCAAGATAGTTCTATCCGATGAGCGAAGTGGGCAGAGCGAAACCTATTGTTACGATGGTGGTTTACGTGCCTTTGTTGACTTCTTAAATCACGCGAAAACTACGATTAATAAGGTGTTTCATTTCGAAGCCACTAATGATGACGGCGTTGGTGTGGAAGTGGCGCTTCAGTGGAATGACGGATATCAAGAGAATATCTTCTGTTACACCAATAATATTCCGCAGCGCGACGGTGGCACACACCTCGCTGGATTTCGTTCAGCGCTGACGCGTGGTTTAAATGGCTACATAGAGAGAGAAGGGCTTGCCAAGAAGGAGAAAGTTAGCACTACAGGCGATGATGCTCGAGAAGGTCTGACCGCGATTGTGTCCGTTAAAGTGCCGGATCCAAAGTTTTCTTCACAGACTAAGGACAAGCTAGTCTCCAGTGAGGTTAAGCCGATTGTAGAGCAGGCTATGGGAGCGGCATTCGGTGAGTTTTTATTAGAAAACCCGGGTGAGGCTAAGCTGATCGTCGGGAAAATGCTTGACGCTGCAAGAGCCCGCGAAGCGGCGAGAAAGGCACGGGAAATGACACGACGCAAGGGTGCTCTGGATATTGCTGGCTTGCCTGGGAAGCTAGCAGACTGCCAAGAGCGCGACCCGTCGCTCTGTGAGATATATTTAGTGGAGGGCGACTCCGCTGGTGGGTCAGCCAAGCAAGGCCGAAACAGAAAGTTTCAGGCCATCTTGCCGCTTAAAGGCAAAATTTTGAACGTAGAGCGCGCTCGCTTCGATAAAATGCTGGGTAATGCAGAGGTAGGCACGATTGTTACGGCGCTGGGCTGCGGCATTGGCAAGGACGAGTTTGACCCCGATAAGCTCCGTTATCACCAGATTGTCATTATGACGGATGCAGATGTGGATGGCTCACACATTAGAACCTTACTTTTGACGTTCTTTTTCCGCCAAATGCGTGAGTTAGTGGAGCGAGGCCATGTGTATATTGCTCAACCTCCGCTCTACAAGTTAACGCGTGGTAAATCGAGTCAGTATCTAAAAGATGAAGAATCCCTAGCGGAGTACCTCACTAATGCAGCATTAATCGATACCGCTTTGTTTAAGGATGAGTCAGACGACGGTGTGGTGGGTGAAGCGTTAGCTGATATCGTGTCTCGGTATCAGCAAGCACAGTTGACCGTTGAGCGTCTTAGCCGTGTTTACTCGCCAGATGTGCTGTGGGAGTTAGTCTATACACCGAGTTTGGCTGCTGAAGATATGGGTGACGAGGCGGCGGTAATCGCCTTCTCAGAGCGATTAAGTGAGCGCTTACTATCAATAACAGGCAGTAATGTTAAGTTCGAATGTTTGATAAGGCGTGATCCAGAGCGCGGAAATTATTATGTAGTTGTTCGTCGGACCGCCCACAGCGTGGCGACTGACATCGTGCTTGGATATAACTTATTCAGTTCAAACGAGTACCAGCAGCTGACTGAATTGGGCGCTATTCTTAAGGCATCAGTGACTCCTAACAGTTACGTTAAGCGAGGCGAGAAGGTGTTTGCGTCATCGGATTTTTCAAACATCATGGGTTGGCTGCTTGATGAGGCACGTCGGGGATGCTCCATCCAACGATATAAGGGTCTCGGCGAGATGAATCCCGATCAACTGTGGGAAACGACTATGGATCCCGGTGCCCGTCGTATGTTGCGGGTAACGATTGAAGATGCCATTCGTGCCGATCAAATGTTTATGACGTTAATGGGAGATGATGTGGAGCCGCGTCGTGAGTTCATTGAGACGAACGCGTTAGCGGTTGCTAATTTAGACGTCTGAAACTCCGGGTGGCTGTTATTTTTCGCCGCCACCCTTTGGTTTTGTCTTCGTTTCCTCCGACTTATCCGTCGCCAGCGAGAGATGGCTGGCGTCTGTTTGATCTGGCAAAACGTCTAAACCGTCTGGAAATGCCTTCGTCACGCGCGTCGAAAGAGATTGGAAACGATCGACCTTGCCGTGCAGTCCCTGCCGGCCCACCAAACTTTTGACCGTTTCGTTGTATCGCTTGGTCGTTTGCGATAGCGAGGCGCCAACGCCTTCCAAGCGCTCAGCAACAAGACATACCGCATTGAAGATATCACCGGCGCGATCGCTAATTTCCTGAGCCTCTGCATTGCTTCGCTCGACCATCCAAAGATTCGCCACGGTCCGTAAGATGGGCATGAGTGTGGTGTGTGACACCAAAATGACGTTCTTACGGTACCCATAATTAAAGAGGTCTCGCTGGGTTCTCATAATCTCGATATACGCTGGTTCAACCGGCATAAACATCAATACAAAATCGGGGCTCTGTAAGCCGGCTAAATTTCCATAGTCCTTATCCGATAGTTGGTCGATGTGTCGTTTTACGGCATTTGCATGGGCGCTTAGATGTTGGGAGCGTGCTCCGTCGTCCTCTGCCGTAATAGCGCGCTCGTAATCCACAAGCGATACTTTACTGTCGATAACCACGTGTTTTTTCTGTGGTAAATAAATGACAAAGTCGGGGAGTAACCGCTGCCCATCGTCACCTTTAAACGCCTGCTGCGCCTCATAATGTTCACCACGGCGAAGTCCAGCCAGCTCGAGGGTGCGTTCGAGCTGGGTCTCACCCCAGTTACCGACCAGTTTTTTGTCACCTTTTAAGGCCTGAGTAAGATTGTTCGCTTCTGACGACATTTCCTGACCGACGTCATGAAGTTGCTTGATTTGGGTTTTAAGCGCTGCATTCTGACCCGTGAGATCGGTATGAACTTGGTTAACCCTGCTTTGAAATCCGTCGATCTTCTGCGATAAAGGCTTAAGTATTTGATCGAGGGACTCTTGATTTCGCGTCGAAAGTGCTCGTTCGCCTTGACTGACAAGAGCCTGCGCTGTCTTTTCAAACTCGAGCCGAAGCATCTTCTTCGCGTCGTCTAACAGTGCAATTTTCTCGGCATGCTCAGTCTCTTTAGTCGCCAGCGTTGCCTTAAGCCCCTCTTCCCGCCCCGACGTCATGACTAACTGTTGATTTAAATCTGCGAGTTGCTGCCGTAATGTGCGAATTTCTTCGTGTGCAATGTCTGCTCTGATGAGGGCTTCGGCTACCGATTCTCGATAGCTGTGATGTCGATGCCGAAGGTAACCGATGATTAAAGCCGACAGACCTATCAGTGTAAGCGCGACGATAAGGGGGGTGGAGAGCACGCTCGACTAGACCTTAACGAGCCAGCACTGCAAGGTCGGCTACCTGTAGGAACTGACCCCGTAAATCCTTGAGCAGTGCTAGGCGGTTTAGACGCACTGCGGTGTTTTCCGCGTTCACCAACACACTATCAAAAAACTGATCCACGTCGTCTCTAAGAGCTGACAGGTGGGCCAGCGCTTTAGCATAATCGCGCTCGGCTACAGCGCCGACTAGCGCCCTCTTACAATCGTCCAGAGACGCGTGTAAGGCAATTTCCGCCGGTGCATCGAAGTACGACGTATTTATCTCAGGTACTAGCTCATCCACTTTCGCTAGGATATTAGCAACCCGCTTGTTGGCGGCCGCCAGAGCATCGGCAGCCTCGGAGCCGGCAAACTCAGCCACAGCGAGCGTACGAAGATCGATGTCGCCTAAACTTTCAGTCCCAACTGACGTGACACTGCGGAGTGTGTCGATTGAGATACCCTGCTCTTCATAGTGGGCAGGTAATCTATCTAGCAAATAGGCTTTTACTGTAGTAACGACGTCGGCGCTTAGCTGACCCGTAGCAAAGGATTGCGCTGCAATTGTTAGCACCGCATCAAGGCGTGCGTTTGGCGCAAAGGCCAGTAGGATTCGAATCGCGGCCAGAGACGCCCGCCTCAATGCAAAGGGGTCCTTTGAGCCGGTAGGCGACTGACCGATCCCAAAGATGCCTACCAAGGTGTCCAATCGATCGGCCAATGCCAAGCTCGCTGACTCCGGTGTGGTTGGGAGCGTATCGCCCGAGAACTTTGGCCAATAATGCTGCTCGATAGCATCTGCGACCGCCTCAGCCTCGCCGTCATGAAGTGCGTAGTGGCGCCCGGCTATTCCCTGCAGCTCCGGAAACTCGCCGACCATATCTGACACAAGATCCGCCTTAACAAGGGCACCAGCAGCCTTAACGGTCTCCTCTGAGGCATTTAAATGTGCACACAGCGCTAGGGCAACGTGTGAGATCCGAGCCTGTTTATCTGCCAGGGTACCTAAATCACGTTGAAATAAGACACCATCGAGGCGCTCTGCTTTGTTCGCCAACGTTGTTTGTTTATCAACATTAAAGAAAAACGCGGCATCGGCTAACCGTGGGCGAATTACTTTCTCGTTGCCATAAATCACCGACTGCGGATGACTACTTTGTATATTCGATACTGTGATAAAGGCCGGCACCAACTCTCCATCTGCGTTTTCAATGTGAAAATACTTTTGATGTTCTCGCATAGATGAGATTAAGGCTTGGCGAGGTACCTCTAAAAACGTTTCATCAAATGAGCCTCGCAATGCCACCGGCCACTCGACAAGCCCCGCAACTTCGCTGAGCAAACCGTCGTCAATAACGACGCGCTCGTTGCTAGATGCCAAGGCCTCAACTTGTTCCTTGACCATGCGTTTACGCTCTTCGACTGAGGCAATAACAAACTGGTCTCGCAGCGTTTTTTCATAGGCATCTGCATGAGGAATTTCAACAGCGTCATCGCCGTGGAAGCGATGGCCGCGCGACACCCTGTCAGATTTCAAGCCAAACAGTGACACATCAAGAGAGCGTTCGTTACACAGCAGTACCAGCCATTGAACCGGGCGCAGAAATTCGTGTCGTTCCCGACCCCAGCGCATGCGTTTCGATACTGGAATTTGCGCCACAGCCTGGCTCACGATAGCGGGCAATACGTCAGAACACACCGCGCCAGTTGCTGTTTTGCTGACGCCCAGTCGATCGCCCTTCTCTGTTGGGATGGTCTGCAGGTCCTCTGGGTCCAACCCCTGCTTCTTGGCAAACCCTATAGCTGCCGGCGTCCACTCACCATCCGCGGTCCTCGCTGCGGTGACAGGTGGCCCCAATACTTCTTCATGGCGGTCAGCGGCTCGTTCGGCCACATTCTGAATGACGACGGCTAGCCTGCGAGGTGTTGCCAGTACTCGAGCATCGCCCGCCGATAGGCCGTAATGTTGCAGGCCGCTTAGCATGGCACTGCCCAACGACCTCGCCATCGCTTCGTATTCTCCAGCCGGCAGTTCCTCTGTTCCCAGTTCAAACAGCACAGTACTGGAAGTCATACTTGCCCCTCCTCGGCTAATGCAGACAGGGCTGCTTTTGCCAGGTCGTCATCGGCTAGTGGGAAGCCGCGCTTCGCACGTGACAGGACATATCCTTTGGCAACTAGGCGAGCTAATGTCCTAACGCGGAGTATGTAGCGTTGACGCTCAGTCACCCCAATGGCGTGGCGTGCATCTAGGAGATTGAAGGTATGCGATGCCTTCATAACAAACTCATAAGCCGGCAGCGGTAGCGCCAACTCAACCAGTCTTTGTGCCTCTTTTTCATAGAAATCAAATGAGGCAAATAATTGGTCCGTATCGGCCTGCTGAAAGTTGAATGTCGACATCTCAACTTCGTTTTGGTGAAAGACATCACCATAGGTAATCGTACCGGTTGGCGTCTCTGACCAAACGAGGTCATAAACCGAGTCAACATCTTGAAGATACATGGCAAGGCGCTCTATGCCGTAGGTAATCTCACCCGTGACAGGCAGACATTCAAGCCCACCTGCTTGTTGAAAATAGGTGAACTGTGAGACTTCCATGCCGTTCAACCAGACCTCCCAGCCAAGACCCCACGCGCCGAGCGTCGGTGACTCCCAATTATCTTCCACAAATCTGATGTCGTGCTCTAAGGGATCTAAGCCGAGACGCCGTAAACTAGCGAGATAGAGTTCCTGAAAATCCGCTGGTGATGGCTTCATCACCACTTGAAACTGGTAGTAATGCTGCAGGCGATTTGGATTTTCCCCATACCGTCCATCCTGAGGGCGACGGCTTGGTTGAACGTAGGCGGCATTCCAGTTCTCAGGACCCAAGGCTTTTAAAAATGTAGCGGGATGGAAGGTGCCGGCACCCACTTCAAGGTCCAGCGGTTGTAAAATCACACAACCGTTTTCGCCCCAGAAGCGTTGCAGCTCCAGAATTAGCTCTTGGAAACTTAATGAACTCACTGCACTGTCCTGATATACCGATCGACGAAGTATACAGCGGCCAGCACTGGCATAATATGCAGGAGCCCGGCGAATTAAGCCTATATCGATGCCAAAAAATCGCAATTCATGCACATTTCGACTGAAAGATGGCGCTGCAGCTGTCGTCTTGCGCGGCGTACTGCAGCTGTCCGCGCTGTTTCCGCTGGAGGTTGCGCGCGGCTTTGGACGTTTGGTAGCCAAATTAATATATCGTGCGAACACGTACCCAGTCAGAGTAGTCCGCACAAATATTGCATTGGCTTATCCCGACTGGACCGACGATCAGAGGGAGGAGTTGGTCCGCGACGCTGTTGTTGAACAGGGTGCGCTGTTATTGGAGTTGGGACATGTCTGGCGTCGACCGCTCGCTTATGTGGTCTCTCGGTTGCGGGTGGTAGGTATTGAGCATCTGGACGCCGCTGCCGCTCACGGAAGCGGCGTCCTAGTGTTAGCGCCACATGTTGGCAACTGGGAGGTAATACCCTATCACTTGGTTACCCAGGGTGAATTTTTGGGCTTGTTTGAACCACCGAAGTTGCCGTCAATTGGTGAGGTTGTCTTGAAGGCGAGACAACGCCCTGGGGGCGCGTATGTACCAACGACGCCGAGAGGTCTGGTCCAGCTGGTTAGGCACTTTAAGCGCGGTGGTCTAACAGGGATCTTGCCTGATCAAGTACCATCACATGAGTCGAGCGGCTTAAACGTACCGTTTATGGGCGTGGAATGTTTTACGGCGAGTTTATGCGCCAATTTATTGTCGAAATCGGGCGCAGTGGCCGTCATGGCTGGTGTCTTTCGGGTCAAGGGTGGTTGGGAGCTTTGCTATTTGCCTGTATCCACAGACGTCTACAATGACGATTTAGATTGTGCTTTACGGGCGATAAACAGTGATATTGAGCACCTTATATCCAAACGAGAAGCGCAGTACCAGTGGTCTTATAAACGTTTTCGAACACTGCCCAAAGGCATGACTAATCACTACGCTGGTTTGAAAAAATCGAAGAGAGGTCCTTCGACATGAACGTGTATACCGGGAAAATTCTAGGCACGCTACTGGGGTTCCTCGCTCTTGGCGTCATAGGAGGGCTGGTTGGTTTCTTCGTGGGCCACTTATTTGATTCGGGCTTAGTGCGCGCCATTCGGATGACAGGACCAGACGGTCTTCATGCATTGCAGCAGGAGTTCTTTGATACCACCTTCGTCATGTTGGGTTACGTAGCAAAAGCGGACGGTAGAGTATCGGAGTCCGAGGTAGCGCAGGCAGAGGCGATGTTCGCCCAGTTGCGGCTGACGCCATCGCAAAGGGCATCCGCAATTAAACGTTTTAAGCGGGGTTCTGAACCCGAGTTTGACCCTTCAGAAGAGCTTGCGCGTTTTAGGCGAACCGCATCACTTCGACCTCAAACGTCACAAACACTCATGCTTTTTTTAGTTGGTATGGCCTTGGCAGATGGACGTTTGGACACGGCTGAGCGGGAGACTTTGTCGCGTGTTGCGCGCATGCTGGGAATGTCCGATGCGGCTCTGCAGCGGATTATCAGCATGGTGGCGGCACAGGCGAATTTTGGGAACCAGCGGCAGCAGCGACAACAATATCAGCCGCAGCGCAGTCAGCTGTCAGACGCCTATGAAGCGCTCGGTATTAGTGCAGATGCTGACGACCGAGCATTGAAAAAGGCATATCGCCGCTTGATGAGCGAAAATCACCCGGATAAGTTAAGTGCCAGAGGTGTACCTGAGGAGATGGTGGCTCTTGCGACTCAGCGCTCACAAAATATCACTGCGGCATATGATGTGATCAAGGCGTCGCGTGGTCTGAAGTAGTATCAGCGCGTGATCAAGGGCGCCAGAAAGTTGGCGTGAACAGAATCAACAACGTAAAGATCTCTAGCCGCCCAAGTAGCATGGCAACACATAAAATGACTTTGCCTGGATCGGTGACTGACGCGTAATTGGCGGAGACGGATCCAAGACCAGGCCCCAGATTGTTAATCGCTGCTGTCACAGCACTCGTCGCCGATAAGAAATCTAGGCCAGTTGCCAGCATACAAAGCACCAGGATAAATGCCGAAAACATATAGACGGCAAAAAAACTCCAAACTGCGCTCACAACTTCAGGTCTGACTCGTCGGTGGTCCAACTTTAGGGGAATGACGGCGTTGGGGTGTAAGAGCTGTTTTAGTTCGCGGCGCCCTTGACGGAAGATGAGCAGGATCCGCATGGCTTTCATGCCACCCCCTGTTGAGCCCGCACAGGCGCCCATGACGCTCAACATAATTAAAAATGTCGGTAAGAACGAGGGCCAGAGCGAAAAATTGTCGCTCGCAAAACCCGTGGTTGTGGCAATAGAAATGGTTTGAAACATACCGTGCGTGATGGCCTTTTCGACCGGCAATATATTCATGAACACGAGCGTTGCGCAGGTAACACAAGCCGCGATGAGTACCATCCAAGAAAAGAACTTCGTTTCAGAGTCGAAACGGTAAATTTGCGGATTGCGCTTCGTAACAGCGATGAAATGCAAACCAAAATTAACCGCACTGATAAGCATAAACAGACAGGCAATGAGCAAGATAATATCGCTGTCGAAATAACCCATGCTCGCATCATGGGTGGAGAAACCGCCGATAGCGATGGTCGAAAAGGCGTGACAAACAGCATCGAACATCGTCATACCCGCAGCGTAATAGGCAGCAGCACAGGCCACGGTCAATCCCAGATAAATGCTAAAAAGCGCTTTTGCTGTAGATGTAATTCTCGGGGTTAGTCGACTGTCTTTAGCCGGACCCGTACTTTCGGCGCGATATAGCTGAACGCCACCAATTCCCAGCATCGGTAGTACAGCGACGGCGAGAACAATAATGCCGATACCTCCCAGCCATTGCAGCAGCTGGCGATATAGCAGAATCGATGGCGGTAATGAGTCTAAACCTGCCAGCACGGTCGCGCCTGTCGTAGTTAGTCCTGAGACTGATTCAAAAACGGCATCGAACACTGACACGCTCATAGCATCGCTGAGGAGAAAAGGTAACGATCCGTATAAACCAAGGACTATCCAGAAAGCTGCTGTGACGAGGAAGCCATCTCGAATTTGTAGTTCAGAGTTAACGCGCTGTGTAAGTAGGTACAGTACGACACCCGATATAGCTGTTGCGGCGAATGCTTGTCCAAAGACCGAGGCAGTTCCGTCGTTTTGAACCCAGCCCAACAACATTGAAGGGAGGGTGCCAAGACTGAATAGCATGAGGAGCAAGCCCACAATCCGGATGCACAGCCCGATATTCATGTGATGAAGCTACCACCTACCGTGAATAGTTTTTCGACTAGGCTGATCTTCGATGGATCAGTCAAAAATAAGATGACGTGATCGTTCTCTTCTACAACGATATGTCTGTGCGCAATGATAACCTGCTCGTCTCGCAATATAGCCCCGACAGTAGCGCCGGGCGGCAGGTCTAGCTCATCAAGTCGTCGCCCCACCACCTTTGAGGTTTTAGGGTCGCCATGGGCCGTCATTTCGAGGGCTTCGGCGGCACCACGGCGAAGGGAATGGACCGTACTGATGTCCCCTTTACGCACGTGCGTCAACAGACTACTGATCGTAATTTGCTGTGGCGAGATAGCAATATCGATCTCCTGTCCCACCAGTTCAGCGTAAGCTGAGTTGGTAATGAGCGTAATGACTTTTTTTGCGCCCAGCCGTTTGGCAAGCATCGACATCATGATGTTTGACTCACCATTATTGGTCAGTGCACAAAACACGTCGGTGTTTTCAATGTTTTCTTGCTGCAAGAGTTTTGAGTCGTTCGCCGTTCCGTTCAGTACGATGCTTTCTTCGAGCTCCTCGGACAACACGCGACACCGATCATAGTTGAGCTCGAGTACTTTGACTTGGTAATCGCGTTCCAAACGTTTGGCCAGCGCAGCCCCAATTTTGCCACCACCGGCAATCATCACGCGCTTGTAAGGCTCATCGAGTTTTCGCAGCTCTGACGTAACCGCCCTAATGTTCTCACTTGCCGCAATAAAAAAGGCCTCATCATCAGGCTCAACGACGGTGCTACCCTCTGGGATAATGGCGCTCTCAGATTTACGGAAGATAGCGGCTACGCGTGTATCGACACTGGGCATGTGCTCCCTAATTTCTTGCAGTTCTCTGCCGACGATAGGTCCGCCCTTCACCGCTCGCACTGCCACTAAACGGATGTTACCGCCGGCAAAATCTAGCACCTGCAGGGAGCCCGGATTCAAAATTAGCTGGTGAATGGCGTCTGTGACTAGATGTTCTGGGCTGATTGTGACGTCGACGGGAATCGCGCCTGATCGGAACAGTTTTTTATCCTCGTTGAGGTAATCCACCTCGCGAATTCGACATATTTTTGTCGGTGTGCGGTACAGGGTGAACGCAATAGCGCAGGCAAGCATGTTGACTTCGTCACTATCTGTGACCGCAATCAACATGTCGGCATCTTCAGCGCCGGCTTCAGCCAGTGTGGTGGGTTTGGAGGCATCGCCTTTGACGGTTCGGATATCAAGGCGCTCTTGCAATTGGCGCAAAGCCGCATCCGAGTTGTCGACCACGGTGACGTCATTCTGCTCATCGGCGAGGTGCTCTGTAAGCGTGCCGCCGACTTGTCCGGCCCCTAATATGATGATCTTCACGACGCTACCGATTCCTTAGACAACCGATCAGTAAAGAACGATTGATCTGTGCCGTTTCAATCGGAATGGTACTCCGATTTTCCGCGAACTCCAGATCAATGGCGATTTTCCCGTTCAGGCAGTTCTCGCTATGACTTTATGAGCAACGAATAGTACAAACCGTCGCCCCCGTCGACAGACGGGATGACTTGTTGACCAAAGCGCATGTCGATGCCAACTGTCATCGGTAGTGGTGAGACGGAGGCATTGGACTCGCGCGCTATGAAGGCATCGATGACGGCATCATTTTCCTGGGGAAGCAGTGAGCAGGTCGCGTACAAAAGCTGACCACCTGCTGCTAGCTGTAGCCAAGCAGACTGCAGTAGTTCGAGTTGCAGTGATGCAAACTGCTCGACATCTGCCCTTGTCCGAATAACTTTGACATCGGGGTTTCGTCTCATCACCCCTGTCGCCGAACACGGTACGTCGAGCAAAATAGCATCGAATAGCTCGTTCGCTAGAACCTCTGACAGACAGCGTGCATCCCCCAGGACTGTTCGAACATTGAGGTTAAGCCTGGCCGCATTTTCCGTGACTTTGCCAAGCCTTGCTTCGGAGACATCCATTGCCGTTACGCGAGCCCCGCGTTCAGCCAGGTGGCAGGCCTTGCCACCGGGTGCAGCGCAGGCATCAAGCACGCTCATGTCGGCTGTAATCGACAGTAAGTTGGCTGCGTGTTGCGCTGAAGCATCTTGAACGCTGGAGAATCCCTCTTCAAACAGCGGAACCTGATTGACTGGCATCGGTTTTACAAGCGTCAACGCGTTCAAACCGACATCAATAGACGCGACCTCGGCATCCGACAGGAGTACTTGGTAGTCCTCCCTGGACATACGTAGTTGATTAACTCGCAGTGTCAAGGGAGGTCGGCTTTTGCTCGCCCGGCCAATCTGTTCGAGTTGAGCTGGATAGGTTTTTGCAAGCAACTTAAACAACCACCCAGGTAGGGCTGCACGCTCGGACTCACCAAGTGAAGCCAACATCGCATCTCGATCACGTTGATATTGCCTGAGGCAACCGTTGACGAGACGACTAGCCCACCGCTTGCCAAGCTGCTCGCAGCAATCTACTGCTGCCGACACGGAGGCGTATGCGGGAGTATTGCCCTCGTCGAGTTCATACATGCCCAGGATAAGTACGGCCTCTAGCACCGAATCTTTCGCTTTTAATGGCCGGTCTAGGACTTGTCGAACAACGCCTTTGTAAAGCGGCCAGAGCCGAAGCGTGCCGTAGACTAACTCACGTAAAAACGGACGCTCACCCGTCGCTACTGTGTTTTCAGCATCGCTATACACTGTGTTTAACGAGCCGCCTCGAGCCACCTCATCAATTAGACTGGCAGCGACAGCACGAACCGATAGGTTCATGTGCTTTTGTGCTCAAAGCACGATCCACGAGAAAAGCTTATCTGTTGACCGTTGATGATATCTGCGATCGACATGGGCTTTTTGTTGGGTAATTGCAGTCGGGTAATCGTTACGGCGCCGGCGCCGGTTTGAACTTTGAGGCCTGTTTTGTCAGAGCTGAGAACCGTACCTGGGGGCGCAAACAATCCGCCATCACCTGAGCCGTCAGATGTATCAGCAACCGCCTCCCAAAGTTTGATGCGCTGCCCATCGAGTGAGGTGAAACACACCGGTGCGGGATTAAACGCGCGTACTTTTCGCGCGATGACCTCGGCCGGCTCGGCCCAATCGATCATAGCCTCGTCTTTTGTAATTTTGTGGGCATAGGTAACGCCCTCACTCGGTTGCGCAACCGCTGTGCTTTGCAAAGAGTCGAGCAAGTTGAGTGCACTGACGAGCGTTTCTGCGCCCAGTCGCTGGAGATCATAGGTTAGGGATCCGGTCGTATGACTTGGCTCGATGGGCATTTTTGCGGTCATTAACATGTCACCCGTATCGAGCCCGGGGTCCATCTGCATGATCGTTACGCCGGTCTCTGTATCACCGGACTCTATAGCGCGATGAATGGGCGCTGCGCCGCGCCAGCGTGGCAGCAGCGATGCATGAACGTTGATACAACCCTGTTTTGGTAGTGCAAGAATTGGGAGTGGCAGTATTAGCCCATAGGCAACCACAATGAGCAGGTCAGCCTCTAACTCAGCCAATACGGCGACCTCGTCTTGCGTCTTTAAACTGGCGGGTTGAAGCACAGGAAGCGAATGCGATAGCGCCACCTGTTTTACGGCGGATGCGGTGAGTTGTTTGCCCCTGCCTGCGGGTCGATCCGGCTGGGTATAGACCGCCACCACATCATGGCGTGATGAGAGGACAGCCTCTAGGTGCGCTGCCGCGAAAGGCGGTGTACCCGCGAAGACGACCCTGAGTGGTTTTGGCATAATGAATTATGCTCTGCGCCGCTGTTCTTTTTCCAGCCGTTGTCTGATCCGTTGCCGTTTTAGGGGGCTCAAGTAGTCGACAAATAACTTGCCTTGCAGGTGGTCCATCTCGTGCTGCAAACACACGGCTAACAAGCCAGTCAGCTGTTCATCGATGACATTGCCGTTGCGATCGAGCGCCTTTACCGTAATAGCCTTTGGTCTCTCGACGGACTCACTAAAGCCCGGAACCGACAAACAACCCTCTTCAAACCCCTCTAGTGAATCATCGGTAATCTTGACCTCAGGATTGATAAATACACGAGGTTCAGTGCGATCACTCGACAGATCGATCACGATGACTTGCTCGTGAACATCAATTTGCGATGCGGCCAGCCCAATACCGTTGGCGTCATACATTGTCTCAAACATATCATCGATTAGGATTTGGATTCGCGTGTCCACCACATCAACTCGCGCTGCGCGCGTGCGCAAGCGCGGATCTGGAAACTCAAGTATCTTTCTTATGGCCATAGTGTCTGCTCAGGCGTTGCAATGGATAAAAATGCGGTCAAATGCGCGCTTGGGGCCTTGTAAGGAGCTACATGCCGGCGCAGACTCATCATTATACCGCTAAGTCGCGATACGCCAATCGTCTTGCGTTTGTGGCTTGCTGTGTGCCGAAAACAGAGGTCACGCGTTCTAAGGGTCGTTCATGCACAAACAAACTGGTAGCAAAGGATGTTTTCGTTGTTTGGTCGGGTTGTACCGCCTAGCGTTGATCCTGTTGTCACTCAGTCTGCCTTCGGTTGCTCAGGCGCAGAGCACTATTCCTAGTCTTGCTCCTAATCTTGCAGACAGCGCCCCCGACACTTATGTTGTTCAACAAGGCGATACCTTGTGGGATATTTCAGCCTTATTTCTCGATGAACCTTGGCGCTGGCCTGAGCTTTGGTCGGTAAACCCCGACGTGCGAGACCCAAACCTCATATACCCGGGCGATGTACTCTATCTGCGATGGGACAACGGAACACCCGGTGTTTACCTATCAGATCGCCCCCGAGTCGGCGTCACCAAGTTATCTCCAAAGATTAGGACTCGACCGCTCGTCTCAGCGATCTCAGAGATCCCGCGAGATGTTATCGACCCCTTTATTGCATATCACCGGTTCGAAACTGAGCTCGACACTTCCCGCTTTGCGCGAGTCCTCGGGGGTGCTGACGGCAGGTTGATTTTTGGGCTCGGTGACAGCGTTCATGTGGCCGGTAACCTTGAGTCAGATATCACGCACTACGATGTGGTCAGGTTGTCAGAGCGGTTGACGGACCCTGTCACCGGTGAGGTCTTGGGTCAGTTGTTAATGTCAGTCGGTCGGGTTGCACTCTCTCGAGCAGCAGCTAATCAACGTGAGGCGAGTCGTTTCGACGTTATCGGTACGCGGGAGGAGATTCGAGCAGGAGATGTTTTACTGCCAGTTTATGACGGTGAGGTTGTGTCGCTATTTAAGCCCCGTGCTCCCGACAAACCAGTCACATCCGGCGCTATTCTTTACGTTGACGGCGGCGTATCCCAGATTGGCGCTTTGGATGTTGTTGCCACTAACTTAGGTCGGGTGGATGGGGCTGAGGTCGGTCATATCTTAAGTATCACCAAACAAATAACGAAAATGCGAGATCCAGAGACTGGCGAGATCTTATCTTTGCCCGTTAAACCCGCGGGAACCCTGATGCTATTTTCGGTTCATGATCAAGCGAGCTTTGGTTTGGTTTTGGCTGCAAATCAGCCTCTTGCCGTTGGAGATGCCCTCGTAGATCCCTAAAACAAAGCCGCAGGATTGCGGTTGCTAGCCAACTCAAGGATGAGTTATGCCCTACCCTCTGTCTGCCGATCCTATCAGTGTGTCTCGCTGGATTGGTTATTGTCAGTTTCTAAATCATTGTGGCAGCGAGCGGCGTGCCTTAACTGAGCAGTTCCCGTCTCCGGATCATGTGCTCGATGCACCTGCATCAGTTCCGCTGGCATCGTGGCGCTCCGAGATTATGCGAGGCAGCAAAAGGGACTACAGCTGTCCACCAGACTCGTGGGTTATGACAATGACAGACGATTTGTACTCGCCGTTGCTAGGCGAGTGCGACGATGCGCCGAGCGTGTTGTTTGGTCGAGGGGATTACTCGCAGTTAAACAAACCGGCAATTGCAATTGTCGGTAGCCGGCGGCCCTCCCTCGATGGACGCCTGTTAGCGCAGCGATTTGCCTATGAGCTCGCGTCAGCTGGATTTGTCATTGTTAGCGGGCTCGCCACTGGGATTGATGCGGCCGCACATCGCGGCGCTTTGGAGGCGGCAGGGCACACAGTGGCCGTGGTGGCAACCGGAATCGATACAACATACCCAGCCGTAAATCGGACACTATCGGAGACGATAGTAGAAAACGGGGCATTGCTAAGCCAGTTTGTACCCGGAAGTGCACCGAAGAGACACCACTTTCCTCGTCGGAACAGGACGATTTCTGGCTTAAGTCTGGCGACACTTGTCATCGAAGCAGGCCTTCCCAGCGGCACGCTCATTACGGCAACTGCCGCCGCCGAACAAGGACGTGATGTATTTGTACTGCCATGGTCGGTTCGGCACCAAGCGGGTCGAGGGTGTCTCAAGTTATTAATGGAAGGCGCATTGCTCGCCACCACTCCGGAAGATGTTATCAGAGGGGTAAACTGGCATCGACCCTTGGCCATAGGTCACGCATCTTCAACTCACGTAAGTGTTTCTGGTGGTGATGGCACATTGCCGAGGACGACGTCCCAAACAGCGCTATTGGAGGCCTTAGGTGACGGTAGCCATTCGTCTGACGATATTGCACGGTTGCTAAGTCTTGATATCGCTGAGGTGCACCGCGACCTAGTGAAGCTGGAGATCGATGGACAAGTGATGCGCCACGATAGTGGGTGCTGGATCCGCGCGTAACTAATCTGCGGTATTATCGCTGCCTCGATAGGAGGTGGCACAGTGACAGTCTCGGCTTGGCGTTTGAGAGAAGCGGCATCGCACATTCAGTCCGGAAGCGTCATAGCGTGTCCAGCCGAGGCGGTGTGGGGATTGTCGTGTGATCCCTGGCGTCTTTCGGCTGTGGCGGCGCTGTGCCGGATGAAGCAGCGAGCGCTATCAAAGGGAGTGATCGTTGCGAGCTGCGACGCGCGCCACTTCGATGCTCTGCTGGAGGGGCTATCCGAAGAGCAACGCAACCGTGTTTTGCTCTCGTGGCCCGGCCCAACCACCTGGCTCATTCCGAACAACGGTGTATTTCCCAATTGGGTGACGGGAGAAAGCAAGGAGGTCGCAATCCGTGTAACCTCTGCACCAGCGTTGTCAGGTCTGTGTCGCGAGCTGGGCGGCCCAGTAGTAACAACCAGTGCTAACTGGGCAGGTGCACAGCCGGCAAAACATCTTTTTCAGGTGAAGCGGTACTTTGGTCCACAGATCACGACGATTCCAGGTGTGGTCAACCTGTCCGGTAGGCCGTCCACCATAAAGCGAGCCACGACGGGCGATATACTGAGATAAAGACCCTTTGTATTAAGGAAAAACTATGGATTTGCCGGCGGTTGAACAGTATTTGCATGGATTACAGCGATCGATTTGTGACCAACTGAGCGCTATAGACGGCGCCGCTGAGTTTGAGACTGAAACGTGGGACCGGCCGGAGGGCGGTGGCGGGGTTAGTCGTGTCTTGGTCGACGGAAACGTCTTTGAAAAAGGTGGCGTTAACTTTTCCTACGTCGAGGGTAGCAAAATGCCCGGTAGCGCGACCCAACACCGCCCTGAATTGGCCGGGCGCAGTTTTAAAGCTCTTGGCTTGTCGCTCGTTATGCACCCTAAAAACCCTTATGTTCCTACCTCGCACGCCAACGTACGTTGTTTTGTGGCCGAAAAAGACGGCGAAGATCCTGTTTGGTGGATGGGCGGTGGATTTGATTTAACGCCGTACTACGGATCGGAAGAAGATGCCATCCATTGGCATCAGACAGCAAAGGATGCCTGTCAGCCTTTCGGTGACGGCGTCTATGCCAAGTATAAAAAGTGGTGTGACGATTACTTTTATCTACCTCATCGCAACGAGCCAAGAGGGGTCGGTGGTCTGTTCTACGATGATTTAAATGAATGGGGCTTTGACACAAGTTTTAGTTTTATGCGGTCGGTGGGTGATGCTTTTTTGCAGGCCTATGTGCCTATCGTCCTACGTAATAAGGACACAGTTTACGGTGAACGAGAGCGGCAGTGGCAGTTGTATCGTCGCGGGCGATATGTCGAGTTTAATTTGGTCTTCGACCGAGGAACACTCTTTGGTTTGCAATCCAATGGGCGCACCGAGGCGATTCTCATGTCGCTTCCACCGTTAGTCCGGTGGGAGTATGGCTTGACACCTGAGCCCGGCACGCCTGAAGCCGAGCTACTCGATTATTACCTGAAGCCAAAGGATTGGGTCTGAGGCCATGGTTGTGGGTCATACGGTTGATCGGTTTTATCAGTGGCAAAAACACTGCACTCGGAGCAGCACATGAGACGCTTTGCCGTGTTAGGCAATCCTATCGCGCACAGTAAGTCTCCGGAGATTCACGGCAAGTTTGCGGCAGAATGCGGGCATGAGATCGACTATCAGCGTGTACTGGTTAATGCGGGTCAACTCGACACGGTAGTGACCGATTTTTTCACAGCGGGAGGTATTGGACTCAATGTCACGGCGCCCTTTAAGGGCGAGGCGTTTGCTGTGGCGCAAGTTCGAACACCCGCAGCCGTGGATGCGCAAGCTGCAAATACCCTATGGCAAGACGATCAAGGCCGTATTTGCGCACATACCACCGACGGCAGTGGGCTATTGCGGGATCTGGAGGTGAATTTAGGCTGGGGTATTACTGACGCCAATATTCTATTGCTCGGCGCTGGTGGCGCTATGCGGGGCATTGTCAGTGCCCTGTGCGAGCAAATACCGAGGT